>ERZ1026977.968-NODE-968-length-12038-cov-6.860302_pt1 | contig 12038 bp, 17 predicted proteins | sample MGYA00519292_ERZ1026977 | MGnify/ENA primary metagenome ERZ1026977 (study PRJEB26926, sample SAMN06164410) | human gut metagenome | biome: ENVO:00009003; feature: ENVO:2100002; material: ENVO:00002003 | host: Homo sapiens | place: USA | collected 2012 ... | reverse complement strand
GATGTGTATAAGAGACAGGTATGATAATGGTAATGTTACATCTGATGTTGTTTTACCTCCTGATGATACTGGGCATATTAATGGATTACCTAATGCAGGATTAGATAGCAGTAATGATAAATATACTTTCAATTATAATAATCCTGATATATCTGATATTTTCGGTACATTAGATAGTTCCGTTAATTCCATTTCTGATTTTTTTCAGATGTGTTTTTCGTTGTTGCCTTTAGCAATATCAACTATAATTATAGGTGGTTTCGCTTTGCTTGTGCTTCTTCGTGTTTTGGGTAGGTGATTCATTATATGTCTGTATCTGCTTTTTTTCAGTATATGTTTAATAATTTTGTTGCTTTGCTATCAATGCCTATACCTATTGGTGGTAATGTCAGTATAACAATTTTTGGCGTTTTCATCGGTATTGTTTTACTTGGTCTTGTTTTAACCGTTGTTCGCAAACTTTATGATTAAGAGGTGTTTTTTATGATTTCCGTTGTACGTTCATATTCTCCTGATGTCGATTTTGAGAGTATGTGTGATGATATATTGGAGTTGCTTGACAACTCAGATGTAGAGGAGAGTTAATATGCGTTTGATTGCTATAGTCGGCAGTAGTGGTGCAGTGTTTGCAAAGGCTTTAACGAGCCTTACGCTCACAGAATCTCTATTGCTGTTATCGTTCGGTTTGCTGATTTTCTTCAGCGTTATATTGCTTATATCTAAGAGGTGATATTATGAGTGATATTGTAAATACATTGCTTATTTGGTTCGGGTATCAAACACCTGATACTATAGCAGCTTTTTTTGATAACATAGTACGGTTATCAATTGGTTTAGGAATATGCCTTTTCATTTTTAAGGGTGTATTCCGTCTTGCAGGAATAAGAGGTATGATATGAATGTTTTGATTGCTTGTGAAGAATCTCAAACATCATGTATTGAATTTCGTAAGCTGGGTCATAATGCGTATTCGTGTGATATTCAAGCTTGTTCTGGTGGGTTTCCTGAGTGGCATATTAAAGGTGATTGTTTATCTTTAATTGATGGATCTTGTTCGTTTTTTACATCTGATGGTGCTAATCATTATATTAGTTCTTGGGATTTGATTATAGCGCATCCACCATGCACATATTTATCTAAAGCTGGTAGCTGCCGTATGTTTCCACGTCCGCATGTATTAAATTTAGATCGTTATGAAAAAGCTATTGCTGCTCGTGATTTTTTTATGCGTATTTATAATGCTTGTTGTGATCATATTTGTATCGAAAATCCTGTTCCTTTGAAAATTGTTGGCTTACCATGTCATTCTCAGGTAATTCAGCCGTTTATGTTTGGTGAGCCTTATTCTAAAATGACTTATTTATGGACAAAGGGTCTACCTCGACTTATTCCTACTGATGTTTTATCTGATTATGTTTCATATATTGCAGTATGTGGTTCTTCTCAAAAAGTTCGTAGTAAATCGTTTCCTGGTATTTCTAAAGCGTTTGCTACTCAATATTCAGCTGCTATTTTGTCCGGTGTTAATTATTCTTTACCAGTACAATTATCTTTGTTTGATTGGAGTTAATTATGTTCATTTTAATTAAAAAGTTAATTGCGCATTTAGTGCGTCTGCCGTTGTTTATATGGCTCTTTGTTAAGGATGTGTTTAATTATATCGTCCTTAAGCAGTACAAGCAGTTTAACAAGTATGGTTTACATATTTGGGTAGCGAAATTCGGTGGCGGTAAAACGTCCAGTATGGTGTACACTGCATATAAATTGTGTCATCGTTACAAACAAGTAACGGTGCTTACAAATATCAAGCTTACAAACTTTCCTGTGCATACAAAGATATTGCAATTACATACCGTTGATGATATTCTCAATGCTCCCGAGAATTGTATTGTCTTGATTGATGAGATAGGTACATTGTTCAATAGCCGTGACTTTATGAACAAAAATGCACTTCCAAAGATACTCTTTCAACATCTTTGTCAGTGTCGTAAACGGCATATGGTTATATTTGGCACAGTTCAGCGGTGGCAGTTTCTTGACAAGCAGCTGCGTGATATTACCGCAACTGTCAGAGTGTGCCGTTCTCGGTTTGCTGACCCATTTACAAGAATTACTACTTGCACAGTCTATGACGCTGTAGACTATGAAAGATCATATCAAAATCCGATGATAAAATGTATTCCTGTCGGTGTTGATGTTCATCTACAGACTGACAAGCTCCGCAGTCTTTATGATACCTCTGAACTCGTTGACGAGATGATGAAAATGGAATATGAAGATGATTCTACGATTCTTGCTAATCAAGGTGTCGGAGTTGGTGTTGGTGTCGCTATGGAAAAGAAAGACCGACACAGAACTCAGAGGAATGCTAAGCGTATATCTTAAGTGGCTATATAGTAGGGGGGAGCGGTGCCCCTACGGGGCACCCGACCGCCTACTATATATTACTTGATATTAGCCACAGAATGTCATCACTTAAAAAATGGAAAACTGAATAGAGTTACACTATGGCTTGTGAATTTAATACAAAGGTCAAGATATATAGAGACGGTACTATGAATGTCATTTACTGTTCTCAGCAAGTGTACGGTAAAAGAGCAGAAAAGGAAACAGATAAAAAAGAAGATAATATTGCTGATAAGCTTGGATATAACGATGGATATTTAAAACCCGATAGAGATAATGTTAAAGATGATTTATACATAGCTAATCAACAGCTTAAACAGGCAATTGACGACAGGGAAGAGAAGAGGAGAAAAGAAAGGAATGAGAACCGTATGGACAGCATTAAAAGGTCAAAAGATAAAGTTTTTGATATTGTCTATCAAAACGAATTTAAATACTTCGTTACTCTTACTTTGCGTGAGAGTGACAAGGTGGATAGGCGAAATCCTAAAGATGTAATGAAAATCTTAAAAATTTGGCTTTCTAATCAAGTTCAAAGAAATGGACTTCAATACATATTGATACCGGAATATCACCCTTTGAGCGGTGCTATTCACGCACACGCTTTGATTAATGATTGCTTTCGTCTTGACGATAGCGGCAGACGTATATATCACGGCAAGGCTTGGAAAGTAGAAGATTTAGAAAAGTATCGTGTTTATACTGGTGGTCTTAAACCTGTATATAATATTCCTGATTGGAAATATGGATTTTCTACGGCAATTCCCCTTGATGGAGAAGTTGCGAGAGTTGCATATTACATCACGAAATATGTAACTAAGGATATTAAAAAAATCTTTGGCAAGTTCTTTTGGAGTTCTAAGAATATAGTCCGTGATACCGATGTTCATTATATGAATGTCGATTATAACGCAATACCGAAAAAGGAATATTCCCCGATGTATGGATTGGGATTCAAGTATGAACGTCATTTGTTAAATGATGAAGATAGGATAAACGAATGGAATAAAGAACCTGATATTGATTATGGAGAAATTGAATGGGTTTAAATGATTATTATCAAGGCTATTATCGACACCCTTTAAGCGGCTATGATCCACATTATTTTGATTTACCGCCTAAAGAATGTAAAAATTGCATATGCTATTATTGTTTTAATAAGCTTTGTCCGCATTGTATCGGTTATCGTTATAGCTTGGCTTCTGATATGTGCGTTAAAGAAAAAAAAATACGTTCTAAAGATATGATACCTCATAGGTGCTACAAGTGTTATTTCTTATGGAAGAAAAAAAAGCCTATATTCGATTGTGATTATTACGTTAATTTTCGTAGAAAGAGAATGTTATATACTCTTGTCAGAGTTCGTAAGAAAAAATCAGACCTTGAAATTCTTTCGGAGAAGATAGAAAAACTTGAAAAACTGATAGAAGAAATGTATAATAGAGATAGTAAAAATTAACACAGAATTTCGTAAAATTAATATTTTACGAAATTAGAAGCGGTAAAAAACGAAAGGCACACAAAAATGGCATATAACATAGATTTCAGACAAGCTACGTCGGACGCACCGGCTTGCCTTACCGAATACCTGAATTATCTTACGACAATCAAAAACCGTTCACAGCTTACTGCGTTGAACTATTATACCGACCTGCGTATGTTTATGCGTTTTCTCAAGGTCAAGAACAAGCTGGTTGATGCAAATGAGGATTTCTCCGAGATAAAAATCTCAGACCTTGACGATAAATACATAAAGGCTGTGACCCTCACGGACGCTATGGAGTTTCTCAGCTTTACTGTAAGTGAACGTTCCAATCAGTCAAAGGCTCGTTCACGCAAGGCTGTATCTCTGCGGCAGTTCTATAAATTCCTCACCAATAACAAGGCGTGGTTTGCGGCAAGCCCGATGCTGAATCTCGAATTGCCGTCACCTAAAAACGCACTGCCTAAGCACCTCACGTTGCAGGAATGCGGTCAGCTTCTGCACGAGGGCTTCAAGGAGTTTTCAAGCTGGATGGATTACCGTGACTATGCGATGATTATAATGTTCCTCAACTGCGGTATGCGTCTGAGCGAGCTTGTCGGAATAAACGTGAATGATTTTGTCGAAAACATAGACCCGTCACAGCCCTGTGTAAAATATCTTTCCGTGAAGGTTCTGGGCAAAGGCAATAAGGAACGTATCGTCTATCTCAATGAGCAATGCGTTGACGCTGTTACCAAGTACACCGAAGCAAGAAAATCCGTTGCAGACCCTAAGGAAAAAGCTCTGTTTATAAGCAAACGAGGCAACCGCATCACAAACCGCCGTGTCGAACAGATAATCGACGACCGCCTTAAAGCCTGCGGACTTGCCGGTAAAGGAATTTCCGTTCATAAACTGCGTCATACGGCGGCTACGCTTATGTATCAGAACGGTGTTGACGTCCGTGTGCTTAAAGAGGTCCTCGGACACGAAAACCTCAATACCACCCAGATCTATACCCATGTGGTAAATACTCAGCTCCGTGACGCTATAAATTCAAATCCGGTAATGGATATAAAAAACGATCTGCCAGAACCCGATTTGAAGCAGAATGAGGATAAGAATAACAAGTAATTTCGCTATAACTTAAATTTTACGAAATTAGCACTATAATAATTAAAACGACCGCCGCTGTTTGATTAAAAACAACGGCGGCATATTTTATTCACCTGTTACTTCTCTGAATAATCCCTTGCATCCAAGCACGACATCTCTGTAGGTATCATCAAAGTTACCAGTATACCACGGGTCGGCAATACTACCGCTCATTCCTGCGTGTGACAACAGCAGACTTACCTTGTTTTCGGGATCGCTTCTGATGATACGCATTATATTGCGTATATTCATCTCATCCATAGCGATTATGTAATCATATCTGTCATAATCTGACTTTGTAAGCTGCACTGCCCTCTTTTTATCACAGAATATTCCGACCTCCGCCAGCTTTCTTTTAGTGCCGTAATGCACAGGATTGCCGATTTCCTCGGTACTTGTCGCACACGAAGCGATGACGAATTCATCGGACTTCCCTGCCTTTGCGACTATATCCTTCATTACAAATTCCGCCATAGGTGAACGGCAGATGTTGCCGTGGCAGACAAATAGTATCTTGTACATAAAAATCCTTCCTTATATTGCATAGCCGCCGGAGCGTTCAGCGGCTATATCTGTTTAAAATATGTCAGTTTATCGTTGGCAGTATTTGCTTGCGTACAGTCATAAAGCACATAACCGCATTTTTCATAAAGCCTTTGAGCGGGAAAATTATCCTTGGTCGTATGTATCTTAACACATAATTTTCCATACTCACACAAGTATTTTTCCGCATAGGAAACGGCATACTTGCCAACACCTTTTCCCTTGAATGCGGAAGCCTTCTACAAAGCATTTCATAAGTCAGAGACAGCTTATGGGGATTATCAGGACAGCCTTAAGAATTGGAAACAACGGTATGGAGAAAAGCCGCAGTCTCTACACGATAGGCTTATATCTAAGAAACAGGACATAAAGGAGCGAGAGTTAACAAGACCATATTCTCCACCAAACCGTGGAAGGAGTAGATAACAAACGAAGGGAGGCAATTGCCTCCCTTCGTTTGTTATCTCTCCGTAAAAGACTGGAATTTCACCCTCTCGCATAAAGATACAAATTATTTTTTTATTTCCTTATCATATATCTTTTTTGAGTATACCACAGTTACAATTGTTGCTAATAATAAATAAATCAACATAAAGATTGTGCCAGTCATCCCACTTGTAAATACGGTTGTAATGATAGTCAATAACCCCGTAATAATAATACATATTGCACCAAAGCGGTTACTCTTTCTCCATGTATTATCATTGTGCATACTCCAAACGGTTCGAACTCCAACTACTGCATTTCGTTTTGCCTTTGTCATAAAATTTCCTAATACAATAAATACAATACCACACAAAATACATGAAACTTTTGCAATGTCAATAACCGCATGTTCACCACCTGCATTTGCCTGTATCCAAGAAGAATAAAGAATAAAATAATGCATAATCCCGAACATGATTGCTTGCGAAATTCCTACAACACATAATACCTTTGCAGAAGATTTTGCTTCCATCTGTTCCTTTTCTGTATTTGCATTTTTTGATTTTTTCTCAAACACATAGATTAGCAAGTGCCAAAACAGTGTAATAAACAAAATAATTACCGGAAAAATAAAGCTTTCTGTTTTACTTCCCCATCTGTCAGTGTTTCCCTCCAAGTCATGATGCATAGGTATAATATCAGGCATAAACTGTAGTACAAGACTTGTAACTACAACTGGTATCATTGCTACTATCCACATTATTTTTTTCATACTTTTTTTCCTCCAAACTGGTTAACCCATATAATTAATTCGTCGAAAACCGTAGTGTTGATTTCATAATAAACAAAGTTTTTCTCTTTATATTCAGATATCAAGTCTGCGTTTTTAAGTAATTTTAAATGATAAGAAAGAGCAGCCGGTGTAATCTGTAATTTTTCAGCAATCTCTCCGGCATTTAATCGTTCATTTCTCAACATCATAAGAATGTCTCTTCGCTGGCTATCTGCCAACACTTTAAAAATGTTAGTTTCTCTCATATCTTTTACCTATTTAAAAATTTCTTTAAATAGATTTTAGCATGCTATTTGTTTTTGTGCAAGAACTATTTAAAAATAATTTTAAATAGAGGGGATACACTGAAAAATCAATGTGTCCTCTCTATTTACCTTAAGGCAAAATTCAAACATCTAGAAACTTAAGATTCCTGCCTCTTATTATGGAATAACCGTACGTTCTATATATTTTTCTGGAATTTTTAGTACTAGACCTCTATCATGATATTATATTAGCAAAATCACCACGTATCTAAACGATCCTCTGCATCAACCCATACTTGCATTTCTCCATCCAAGTATAATCTTGCATATTCTAATGGATTATCAATAGCCAAAGCATTCAACGAACACTGGGAGCCGGGAGTAGTTCTCAATCCTTCCTCTGCCTTATTGCAATCAATTCTAAGCACTACATTTTCAAACGTGGTTACATCTATGCTATTACATTGCGGATTATATCTTGCATAAATCAATCTCATATCTTATCTGTCCTTTCCTTAATTTTCTAAAAGTTTTGAAAGCATTTCAATCCGTTCTTCCTGCCATTTTCATTTCATGTTATAATTTGTTACTGGATTTTCTTTCCCTTAATTTTGCCCTTATCAGGCTTCGTAACACGAGGGAAAAGGATATAACACAAGGGAAAGCGTAAGGGCAAACTCACTTGCTATAAATTTAGCATTTTCAAGGGTTTGCGTACTTCATGAAGATAAGATATAACAGTTAATAAATGTTATGAATTAGGTCAAATCAAAACTGGAATTTGACGCTCTATTAATTCTATTAAACCCAATCAATAGCATTCTTTACAAGTTTGACAAATGGTTCACAGGTCAGATTTTGGGTAGTGTGTGCAGGAACGATACAGCAGATTTTTCCCTTGCCATAGGTGTGAATCCATACAGCAGGCTGAACGCCGTTCTTTGAAACGGTTTCTGCAAGAATCGTTGTATCAGCATTCGGAATCATTTCCATTACATAATGTTCGTCAAAATCAGGGAATGTGAATTTGCCAATGCCTTCAATAATCGGATGTTCTGCTATCGGTTTTACAGTAAGCGGACATTGTTCGGGATGAGTGATAAAGTTACTTCTTACAACATTTGTGAGGATTGCGTGATTTTCTGGGTAATCAGTAAGTGATGCGTGAAGCATAATCGTTCCCATACCATTCTGAACATCATTCAGAAATTTCTCCGTCCATTTTTCATCACACCAGATTGGAGTAGGAATCTGATCATTTTCAATAGGATCTTTGAAAGACAAAAACAAATCAAACTGCCCGTTGAAATAATCATTTGGGTTCTTTGTGAATGTTACTTCATAATCTGCGTTAAACAGATAGTCCATCATAGGCTTGATGGAATCATCGTGATGCCAGTAATCGTGTACCAAAACAAATACTTTTTTACTCATAAGTTATACGTCCTTTCATCACCGTTTTATGGCTACGTTTTTGTGAATTCTCGTTTTTTAGATGGCGTTAAATTCCGATTTACCACTCTTTCATTATTATACCACTCCCCCATACAAAAGTCAATTTCAAAAACGGCAAAAGCCCCGCACAAGCGAGGCTTTCTTTGTATTCATCATATATTCATCAACCAACCCTAAACACCGCCTTGGAAACTGTCCTCTCTCCCTGCGTCTTATCCAACTCCTTACGGGCGGCATTGAGTTCTTCCATTCGCTGAAGTTCCGTCTGAGCGTCCTCAAGTCCGAGATGTGTGTAAGTATTCAAAGTAACACCGATGTCGCTGTGTCCCATAAGGTATTGCAGCGTTTTCGGGTTCATGCCGGATTTCGCCATATTGCTGCAATAGGTGTGGCGGCAGACGTGCGGCGTTATGCTTGGCATTTGCAGGCGGTAAATCTCGTTGTACCGATTCACCATATGCTTTAATCGGTGTTCCCGGTGCATTGCGACCAGCGGCATTCCATTTTTGTCGTAGTACAGAAATCCCGCGTACCCATCTATTATATGAAGTCGGGTCTGCGATGTCCCTTTTTGCGATAAAATATTACGCAAGTGAGTATTTATCCGCTGTTGATAATGATTTTAAATTAGGGAAACGTTGAATAAAACAAAATCGACCCGCTCACATGAGTATACTCACAGGTCTGATTTTGTTACGCTTCGCTTTATTCAGCGCGTCCCTAGTATAGATTCGTTTCATCTCAAACTTATTATAATAGACATATGGAATTTCTAAAAAAGGCTCTGGCAACTCAGTTGTCGGAGCCTTTTATGTATAAATTAGACTTTCAGGAGTTTACAGCAGGATGTGTTCCTGCATTTGAGGAATCGCTATAAAGCGAGAAACTCTTAACCAACTCCTTGAGCATATTAGCCTGGCTGCTGAGCTCTTCGGAAGCGGCAGCAGACTGTTCAGATGTAGCAGAGTTTGTCTGAACGACATTTGATATCTGGTCAACTCCGATTGTAACCTTGACGATGGAGTCAGCGGCTTTCTTGGAAGAATCGGCAATCTTGTTGTTTATGGCCGTAACCTTGCCGGCTGTTTCGCCGACCTTGTTCATCTTTTCAGCAACTTCGGCGCAGAGCTTATTTCCGCTGACGATGGAGTTAACAGTGCTTTCGATGATCCGAGTCGTATTCTGAGCTGCTTCAGCAGATTTTCCTGCAAGGTTTCTGACTTCTTCAGCAACTACTGCAAAGCCCTTTCCGGCTGCGCCGGCTCTTGCTGCCTCAACTGCGGCATTGAGTGAAAGAATGTTTGTCTGGAATGCGATATCCTCGATAGTCTTGACGATTTTCTTGGTTTCGCTGGAGAATTCGTTGATCTCGTTCATGGCTCTTACAAGCTCTGACATCATGGCATTGACTTCCTGGACGGCCGCTCCTGCGGCATTTGCTTTATCACTTGCTTCCGCTGCGTCCGAAGAATTAGCCTTGATAGATTCGGAAATAGACGCAATATTTTCAGAAAGCTCCTGGATAGATGCTGCCTGCTGCGTTGCCCCCTGAGCAAGAGCCTGAGCGCCTGATGAGACTTCTTCTGTGCCGTTTAAAAGCTGGTCGGAAGCCTGGTCAACATTTGAAAGGGCAGCGGAAAGATTATCGCGTATATACATCAGGCTGTCGCGGATCTCGCTGGTTTCGCCAACGTAGCTATCGTAATTCTCGCAGGTACAGTTGAAATTTCCGTTGCCGTAATTCCTGCACACATCTGAAATGCTGGGCAGCACGTCCTGGAAGAATCTGATGACCTTCCTTGCTGCATGGGCAAGTACACCCAGCTCGTCCTTGGATCGGTATGTGATAGTGCCGTCAGCTTCTTTGAGCAGACCGTTTGCGATAAGGTTCATGGAATCTTTAATCTGAATGATTGGCGTGACTATTGCCTTTGTGAGAACGACTGTGAGAGCAACCACAAGTATTGCAGCCGCCACAACTACTGCAATTATTATGACAATATTGATTGTTTTGGTAGTCTGTGCATTATTGTATCTTGTGGTAATTGCTTCTTTGAGTTCGGTTGTAAGGTTTTCCAGAATGCCCGTAACTTTCGTGAGGTTAGGCTCATATTCGTTCAGATATATAGAATACGCTTCCAGATTGCCCTCATAGCTGAATTTTGCGCTTGCTTCTACTATTCTCTCACGAATAGAAGCTGCGTCGTCCATGACAGTGTGGATATTTTCGACTTCATCTGAAAACTGTGGGTCATATTCAAGAAAGCTGTCGAGATAGTCGAAGAACGCTGACCGGTCGCTGCTTATGTCTTCAACGAGCTTGTCTAAATCAGCCTGATTATCAGTACAGGTGGCTTTCAGAATATTACCCTGGAATATTCTGATGTAACGTCTGGCGCTTTCAAGATTTGACAATGCGGGAATAGATATATTGACGTAATTGTCAGACGTAGAAGCTATGTTGTTTGTTGATACCAGGGAAACAACACCCAGAACAAATGTCAGCAGAAGCACAACTGCAAACGTGCAGATTATCTTCTTGGAAATCTTTAGATTTTTCATTGCTTTTTTCTCCTGTTCAATTGAAGTTGACTTTTAATTGCAGTAATTTACAGTTGTTACTTACATTAAAAGATAATTTATAATTGTAATTTTATCAGTTTATTTACTAAAAATCAACACATAATTCTAGTAAAAATGCCACATTTGTAACGTTGCACAATTTATTTGTTTTTGTAAATTTGATTTTGTCAAAGTGTATAAAAATCCCGTCTTCCTATTTGAATTGAAAGGCGGAGCAGTGTTATTTTATAGAATTCCAAAGCAGCAAGTTCCGTGTGAGTTTACATTGTCAGAGATTTTATCACTTACCTTGAAAAGGTAACTTTTTCATCAATATTGGCTTGCAACCCGTGTTACGACAACTCTGCTGGGCTATTTAATCAGCGTTTCCCTAAAAGCTATACTGCCTACAACATCACCTGTTTCATTCAGAGCGATAACATTGAAGCAATCGCTTTTGATCTTGTTATCATAATTGAATCTGACGATACTGTCAGCCCATTCAGGCTTGTTCCATAATGCTGTTGCGATTTTTTCAGCAAGCGTAGTTGTGATAAATTCTCTTACAGTGACAGTTATTTTTCCGCTGTCTGTTGTGTTGCTACGATACGGTTTATCCGCTTTGATAAAATTCAATTTGTTCATAATAACTCCTTATAAAAAAGTGTTCCCGATAACGAGAACACTTTGAATTTTATCATCGCACAATCGCTATATCAAAAGCATAAATGTGAATGACAGCTATTCCCGTTATCTCGAATAATTGATTTCATGTCATTCACCTGCCTTTCTTTGTTTTTTATTATATCAAAACAAAATCTATATATCAACATTTCAGCCATATTACACCTGAACTCATCTTAATTTCGCAATAATTTCAATTTTACGCAATAGATTTCTCGCTACACCACCCGATTGCCACGTCAAGCCATCCCTTTCCTGTCTCTTATACACATCTGACGCTGCCGACGATAAGGCTCGTGTAGAT
>ERZ1026977.918-NODE-918-length-12664-cov-8.930684_pt1 | contig 12664 bp, 9 predicted proteins | sample MGYA00519292_ERZ1026977 | MGnify/ENA primary metagenome ERZ1026977 (study PRJEB26926, sample SAMN06164410) | human gut metagenome | biome: ENVO:00009003; feature: ENVO:2100002; material: ENVO:00002003 | host: Homo sapiens | place: USA | collected 2012 ... | reverse complement strand
GAGATCATGCCTAGTCTCGTGGGCTCGGAGATGTGTATAAGAGACAGTTATATGTTAAAAGAAATTTATGAAATTCCTGCATCTGTTGAAAGAACTTTTAATTCAATCATAAATCTTGAAAACAGTGAACTTTTAGATGCAATTATAAATTGTGATAAGATAACAATTATCGGTTGCGGAACGGCTTATCACGCTGGTCTAATTGGAAAATTTTATTTAACAAATATTCTGAACAAAAAAGTGGAAGTTCAACTTGCGAGCGAGTTTAGATATAACAAACAAATTTTTAGCAAAAATGAAATCGTTTTTGGAATAAGCCAAAGTGGAGAAACTGCAGACACTATTGCTGGACTAAAATTGGCAAAGGAAAACAATCTCAAAACAATCGTTTTAACAAATGTTAAAAATAGTTCAATAACTGAAATTGCAGATTTCAAATTATACACTGAAGCGGGAACTGAAATTGGTGTTGCAGCAACAAAGAGTTTTAATAGCCAAGTAACTGCAATGCTTGCTCTTGTAACTAAAGTTCAAATCTATCTTGATGAAACTAGCGTGTTTGCAAAAAATCTATTAAACAAGTTCAAATGTATAAAAAATTTAATTGAAGAAGAAATAAAGAAAGACGATAATATCAACTTATATAAAACATTTTTCCATAAACAAAAATTTTTCTTCATCGGCCGCGATGTGGATTCAACATTGTCTTTGGAAGGTGCATTAAAGCTAAAAGAAATTGCCTATGTTCACGCAGAAGGCTATGCTGCAGGTGAGTTGAAACACGGCACGCTTTCACTTCTTGACGAAAATTCACTTTTGATTGGCATAATTACGCAAAAGAAAATTTTAGAAAAAACTTTAAACGCAGTTCACGAAGCCAAAGCGCGCGGAGCAAAAATACTTTTAATAAGTCAATTTGATTTGACATCTCAAGCGGATAGCTTTATTCAATTATTAGGCGATGATGAATTTATTTCACCAATTCTTGCAGTAATTCCAATGCAAATTTTCGCTTATTATATGTCATTAAACAAAGGTTATGACCCTGACAAGCCAAGAAATTTAGCAAAATCTGTAACTGTTGAATGATTTTTATGAATATAAAATTGTTTTTTTAAGATAATAATTTTATGAAAAACAACAGCGTCAAGAAGTTGATGGGACTGCTAGGCGAAAATCCAGACATCATTCAAAAAAATATTAAATGTTGTGAACAAAACATCACTTTAATATTTTTTAAAAGTATGATTGATGAAAATTTATTAATTTCAGGAATTTTAAAACCGCTCATTGAATTTAGCACTGAGTTGGAACAGATGAAAAACAAAAAGATTGTTTTGACGCTTGATATGCTCAAAAAGGAGCTGCTAGTTTCAGCGGATATTGAAGAACAAAAAGATTTGAACAGTATGAAAGACGCTTTAGTCAGAAATAAAGTTTTGTTGTTCGTTGATGGTGAAAAAAATTGCTTATCTATTGATATTGAAAAATATCCCGTCAGATTGCCTTCTGAACCTCCTACATCTGCGGTTATAAAAGGGCCTAGGGAAGGCTTTGTTGAAGATATAAAAACAAATATCACGTTGCTTAGAAGACGCTTTGCTTCGGAAAATTTCACTTATGAAGAATTGAAAGTCGGCAAATTTTCTCAAACGAGAGTTGCCGTTGTTTACATAAAAGGAATAACAAATAAAAGCATAGTTAGAAGTATAAAAAATAGAATTGCAAAGATAAAGATTGATGGAATAATTGACTCTTATTACATTTTAAAATTTTTGGAAGAAAAAAAGCATTCCATTTTTAGGCAAGCTGGCTCTAGCGAAAAGCCTGACATTGTAGCGGCTAAATTGTTGGAAGGTCGTGTTGCTATTATCGTTGATAATTCACCAATAGTTTTGACTTTGCCTTATATGTATATTGAAGATTTGCAATCAAGCAACGATTATTATTCAAGTTATCAATATGCAACATTTATTAGATTAATTAGAATGTTTGGTATTTTTATTTCAATAATTGTTCCTGGTTTCTATTTGTCTTTAAGATTTTATCACTACAATTTAGTGCCGTTTAAATTTCTAGTAACCATTGGAAATGCCACCCAAAATGTGCCATTAACTCCATTTTTAGAGATTGTTTTCATACTCTCTTTGTTCCAGTTGCTTTATGAAGTCAGTTTAAGACTTCCTAGGTATCTGGGCTTGGCAACAAGTATTGTTGGAGCATTAATTTTAGGCGATACTGGCGTTAAAGCAGGCTTGATTTCTCCACCTGGGGTTTTGATTGTTGCTCTATCTATGATTTGTATTCATACAGTCCCAGACCAGGCAGACCAATTAAATTTGGTTCGTGGTGTTTTTATCATTCTTGGCGGAGGACTTGGGCTATTTGGCATAATAGCGGGCTTTATGTTGATTATAGGCTATCTTAACAGTTTTTACAATTTTGGAAGCCCATATCTATCACCATTCTCACCATTTATCAAAAATGATTTGCAAGATGCAATCTATAAATCGCCAATTACAGATATGACATATCGTCCTGTTTCCATTCACAATAAAAATAAAGTGAGGATGAAAAAATGAAACAAGAAATTACAAGCAGACAATTTGCAATAATGGTTGCAATGTCCATTTTTACTTTTAAGTTGACATATCTTCCTTCTTTATTGTTTAATTTTGCAGGCAAAGATGGTTTTTGGGCTTTTTTAATTCTAATTTTGGCAGATTTGATTTCATTTTTCTTGATTATGCCAGTTTTTATTAAACATAAAGATGAGTCGTTTTCGCAATTTTTGGAAAAGCGAATTGGCACATTTGCTGCAAAAATTATTTATTTGTTGCTTTTTATATTCTTTTTAATAAAGTTGATTTATTTATCTAACGTTGGCTATTTCTTTGCTCGTGAAGCGATATTTCAAGATGCGGAATATCTACTTTTTCTATCAATTCTATTTATAACCATTAACGCATTGTTTTTGTTTAAAATAAATTCCTACGCAAGGACAAGTGAATTTTTCTATTTGATTTTAATTTTTTTGTTTATTGCTTGTATAATATTAGGCATTTTTACAATTCCAAACAATGGATTTTTCCCACTATTTGAACGAGGGGCGGGCGATATCTTTCAGGCATCTTGGAAAACTGCATTTTGCACTGGGGATTATCTTTTCATTTTGCCATTTATGGGAAAGGTCCAAATTGACAAAAAATTCAAAAAAAGATTGGCACTTTATATGTCAATATCTATATTTTTGTTGCTGGCATTTATGTTGACTTTCTTTACAGGTTTTAGATATACAGGCTTTTTACATCAATCGGCAATAACAGATGTTGTTGAGTTTGTGCCACTATCTTCCGTTATAGAAAATTTGGATTTGCTTCCAATCACTTTGATGTTAGCGTTATATGTTATTCACGGTGGGTTGTTCCTGTTTTGTATGGTCAATTCGCTCAACGACACCATCAAATTTAAGCATAAACGAATAGACTCGCGATGGTTTCTTTTAGCGGCAAATATAATCGCAATTCCGTTGATTTTATTTGAATTTCACAGTTATGACACAATAATTTATGTTTCGGAAAATTACTTTAATTGGGTGACTGTTGCTTGCGCCTATATTATCCCATTGATTTGTTTTGCGATTTCTTTTAAAAAGGTGAAAGAAAATCAGAACAAAAATACTTGGGCGGTTAAGTTAATTGATGAAAATCTAAAATGGGTTAGCCAAACAAAACAATTAAACGACAGCGTTCCTCTCAGTAAAAAAATTAAATTAGGAGGGCAAAAAACGTGAAAAAAGTTGTTAAATTCTTATTTGAACGCCCAATTTTAATCATATTTATAATCATTGTGATTGTTTTTGTTCCAATGATGTTTGTTATGCAGCCACAATCACAAATAAAATTGATTGCTAGAACAATCGGCATTGATAAGGTCGGAGATGAAATAGAAGTTACAATAGTGTATTATCAGACATCAACAAGTCAAGCTTATACAGAAAGTTATAACTTAGTTTCAGCAAAAGGTAAATCTCTTGCGTTAGCGCTAGATTTGGCGTCAGATTACACTGGCAGGCAATTAGTTCTTGCTCATACAAACAACATAGCCGTAAGCAACGATGTGGCGGAAGATAATCTTGTTGAATATATGAACCATTTTATTAGGGCATATACAGTTAACAAATCCATCAATGTTTTTGTAACAAACATCAATGCAAAACAATTTTTGCAAGACACATTAAAAACTCACGGAAAATCAGCAAATCAAGAAAGCACTATCGTTGAACATAACAATAAATATATAGTTGGAAAAGAAAGCAATATTGAAAATCTTTTAATCTCAGCTTATGGGCCTTCAAAAACGGCGTTGATTGACCTTTTAAAAGTTTCATCTGACGAAGGGGAAGATTTGACAGAGGGCTCACAATCGTCAGCAAGTTCAAATAGCGATGGCTCAAGTGAAGGCTCGCAAGGGCAATCTCAAGGCGGCGAAAAGCAAAAAAAATATCTTGAAAATGATGGCAGCGTTGCAATAATTCACAATGGCAAAAAAGTTGGCGATTTAAGTAGAGAAGAAGTTGAAAAACTCAATGTTATAAATGACCAAAATCAATGGCCAAAAATTGAGCTGGAAAATTATACTGATGAAAATTTCCAAAACGCAAGAATTATTTTTAATGTTATAAACAAACATTTAACTTATCAAACTTATTTTGATGGGGAAACACCAACCGTGCTTGTTAAAACTAATTTATTATTAACGATTTATGAAGCGCTGCAAGATAATCAAACGCAAACAATCTTTTCTCCTAATAATCTTTATATAAACGACACTATGAAGAAAGCAATTTCAGACAAACTGAAAAGCGATTTTTATCCTGTATATCAAAAATTGCAAGATTTGAACGCAGACGCTTTTAACTTTTATTCTTTATTCCACGCAAAGCACAACAAAGAATTTGAGAAGTATTTGCAATCGCTTGAAAATAGAGATGAATATTTAAAAGGCATAAAAGTTATATTGCAAATTGAATCTGAAGGCAAATAGGAATAAATTTTCATTAATTAAAAATAATAATTTCAACAAATTCAAAAAAATTGGAGAAAAATATGGAAAAAAACAAAAAAATAAGGCTCTTTTTGCTAATAGGCTTGATTTTCGTTTTAATTACGACATCGCTTCTTTATGTTTTTTTAATCGTAAAAGAAAATCGCAATGTTAGTGAAATGACAACAACGCAAGAGGAAACTATAGCAATTCAACAACGCTTAAAAGATTTGGGTTATTTCAATGCTGAAGTAACAGGCTATTATGGAAGCATAACGCGTGAAGCAGTTAGAAAATTTCAAGCGGACTATGGCTTAGCGCAAACAGGCGAAGTTGATTCCACAACGGCAGATTATTTAGGAATAAATTTGGGCAGCCAATCCAGCAACGATTTATATTTAATTGCAAAATGTATTTATGCAGAAGCTCGCGGCGAGCCTTATGTTGGAAAAGTTGCAGTTGGAGCGGTTATTCTTAACAGAGTTGAAGACCCAAATTTTCCAAACACAATTTATGGCGTAGTTTATCAGCCATGGGCGTTCACTGCAGTTTATGATGGGCAAATAACACTAGAACCTGATGCAGAATGTTATCAAGCCGCTCAAGATGCTATGAATGGTTGGGACCCAACTTATGGTTGCATCTATTATTATAACCCAGCCACAGCAACAAGTGAATGGATTTTCTCGCGTAAAGTTGTAACACAAATTGGCAAACACGTTTTTGCAATATAGGAGGTCAAAATGGAAAAAGTGAACGAAGAAAAAACAAACCTTTCTAAAAAATCCGTTATAACCCTAATCGTATTTACAATCGTATTTGGAATTTTGGCAATAACATTTTCTATTTTATATGCAATAGATATGACACAACTAGAAAGAACTTCAATCAATTTGGAAAATGTGTATCAAAGGACGTTTTATGATTTAGTTGAAAGCGTCAATAACACTGAAACAAAGATGAGCAAACTGTTAGCTTCAACTGACTCCAATTATTCAAATCAACTATTGCTTGAAATAAACGATAATTTAACCAATGCTGAAAATCAATTAAGTTATTTACCAATTTCGATGAACGGAATCCCAGAAACAACAAAATTTATCAATCAGCTAGGCGGATATACATCTACACTTGCAAAAAATACAAAAAATGGAACGAAATTGACCGTTGAAGAAAAGACAAAATTGAGAGAGTTATACAATTCAATTTATGGAATTAAAGTTCAGTTAAATAAAATATCTAATAAAATCAATCAAGGTTATAATATTTCAGAAAATGCAAATCCAGGCAAGGAAGATTACAACAAATTCACTCAAAATATGCAAAAAATTAAAAATAACGACCAAGATTATCCAACAATGATTTATGATGGTCCATTCTCCGACTCAACTTGCAATAAGGAAATTAAAGGGCTTAACTTTGCAGAAATTTCAAAACAAGAAGCAGAAAAAATAGCAAATGAAATCTTTGAAAATGCAAAAGTTGAATGTTCAAATGAAACGAATGGCAAATTTCAAACTTATGATTTTAATGTAACAGAAAATGATATAAAATTGTATGTTCAAATAACAAAACAAGGCGGAAAATTGCTTACAATAAGTTCAATGAATGACAAGAAAACAGAAAACATAAGCCACGAAAAAGCCATTGAAATTGCTGAAAACTTTGCAAAAAAACTTGGGATTGAAAATATGAAATGCGTTTGGACGGATAAAATTCAAACAGATGTATATCTCAATTTAGCGCCAGTTATTAACAATGTTATTATTTATCCAGATTTGATAAAGGTGAAAGTTGATTTAGATAAAGGTCAAATTGTTGGATATGAAGCGTGTGCTTATTACACAAATCATATAGAAAGAAATATTGAAAATGCAACAATTTCACAATCAACAGCGCAAAGCAAAATTGATAGCAAATACACGATTGAAAGCGTAAACCTGGCTTTAAGTCCAATAGAATATAAGGGCGAAATCTTAACTTATGAATTTAAGTGCAAATATCAAGGCTCAACTTATTATATCTTTATCAATGCTTTAACAGGTGAAGAAGAGAACATATTAAAAGTAATTGAAACGCAAAATGGCAATTTGTTAATGTAAAAAACACGATTTATCGTGTTTTTTCATTTTCTAAAAAAGTTTTCAGGGTGAATGACGTGTTCTTCTTTGATGTCCAAATTGTTTAATCGTTTGTCAGTCAAAATCCACGCCTTTTTGATTTTGGAATTTCCATATTTCTTTTGAATTTTGTTTACACAACTTTCAAATTCTTCTAATTTTAAAAGCTTTTTGTCCTCCATCATTTTTTCTTGAACTTTATTGTCCCATTTTAGCCCGCTGACAGAAACGCCTGCTCCACGCAAATTAATATCAAAGTTGAAGTTGTCCAATATTAAATCAAAAGCGTAAGTTGTTAATTTTGTTGATGATAAAATAAAACTATCCAATTTTTTTTGCCAGCCATCTGAACTCAAATCTGTTTTTGTTATATAAGCGTGGACCACTGAAAAACCTTTTATGCCCAAATCTCTCAATCTTGATACCACGCTTTCAGATAATAATGTTAAAACGACTTTTAGTTCGCTTGGCGTTGAAATGTCCTTATAGTTTGTCATACTATTTCCGATTGATTTTATTGGAACACTGCTTGCAATATTTCTAACAGGGGACAAATCCTTGCCGTTTGCAAAATCGTGTAAATATTCGCCCCATTTGCCTAGTTTTTTAATTAGCAAATTTTTGTCATAATTTGCCAAATCGCCCATAGTAAAAATGTTGAGATGATTAAACTTTTTCTTTGTTCGTTTGCCAACATAAAGCAAATTTTCACACGGCAATGGCCAAACAACTTGTTTGTAATTATCTTCAGTTATTTCAACAATCTCATCATTATCAGCAATATCTGAGCCAAGTTTGGCAAATATTTTATTATAGCTCACGCCTATCGAAACGGTGAGTTTGGTCTTTTGGAAAATTTCATCTTTTATTTTTTCTGCAATTTGCTTTGGCGTGCCAAATAAATTGACGCTTTCAGTTACATCAAGCCAACTTTCGTCAATTCCAAAAGGCTCGATAAAATCAGTATAATTTTCAAATATCTTTCTTACAATTTTAGAATATTTTAAATATAAAGGAAAATTGGCTGTGATTGTAATAAGGTCTGGAGCTAAGTTTTTTGCTTCCCAAATCGTCATTCCAGTTTTTACACCCAATTTTTTTGCTTCTTTGCTTTTTGCTAAAATTATTCCGTGTCTATCTTCAGGTGCGCCACAAACAGCAACATTTTTGCCTTGCAAATCAGGATTCAACATACATTCCACAGACGCATAAAAATTATTCAAATCAATATGCAAAATTGCTCTCACATATTGATTATTATCTTTGTTAATAAGAAATAAACAAAAAAACAAGATGTTGCCATCTTGTTTAAATTATTTTTCTGCATCTGCAGTCTTGTTTGCTTTTTTTGCTTCTTTGTTAGCTTTATTTGCCTTTTTGATTTCTTCATTGATAACTTTTTTGACGATAGTTGAAGAACGAGATTTTTTGTTTGTTTCGTTTGGATATTCTTCATTTAAAACATCATTTAAGCGTTTTTTATATGATTTTCCGAAATCCTCTTCGCGTTGTTTAACAAACCTGTCAATAACTTTGTTAATCGTGTTTGTTTTTGCATTTTCATATCCCAAAAGGACAGGTGCAAACAAGTTCATTTTATTTTTGTTTTTTAAGATAAACATCAAACTTTGAGTAGGGGAAACAACTGCGTTTTTTGTTCCTGCAACTTGCATTTTTTCTTTTTCAGTAAGAATGAAAGCATCAACTATTCCTGGAAGTTCTTGTTTAAGATTTGTGATGCCTGCAAGTAAAGCTGCGCCACTTAAAGCGTGCATAACTCTTTTTGGCTTTGAATAAGTTGTAAGTTCTATGCCATAAGATTTTTCCAAATTGGAAGCGTTAAACAATGCTTGCAAAGTGTTTCTTGGGCGCTTAGCATATTTGAAGCCCATATCTTCCATATTGCTTACAATTCTATCAACTGTATAATCCAATTTCTTTGCAATATTATTTGAAACTTGTTCAACCATTGATGCGATATGTTTAGTTACATTGTTGCCATAAGTTGCAACAAGGGCTAAATCGTTTGATGTTTGAAGTTTTAATGCTTCGTCAATTTTATAAGAAATTTCAGGATTTCCTAGGTCTGTTGCCCTCATGATTGCAAGCGTTAAAACGTCGTTTACAACATTTTCTACTTTTTCAACTTCTTGTGGATTGAATTTGTTTAATAGCGAAGCATATTCTGCTGGCATTGTTGATTTATATTCAGAAAACATATTGTTTGCCATAATGCTTGCAATGACAACAATCTTGTCATTTTCATTTAATGAATAGTTTGAATTTACATTTAATTGATTGAATACATCATAAGAATTTGCATTTTTTACATAATATTTGTTATTTGTTGACACAAATTTAAAGTTTATTGTTGCGTTTAACTTTTCTGAAAATAACTTTACAAGTTTTTCAAACCTTGGACAAGTTGTTTCTTTGCCAACATATATAGTTTTATTTGTCAAGTTTGTTGAAAGAGGAAATTGAATTCCGTTAAAACTTGTTGGAAGAGAAATCATAGCGTGTGAGGAATATTTATTGTCCATATATGGTTCAATTTGAGCAACCAAACCTCTTACTCTTTGATTTGTCCTTAAATTCCAAATATCTTTTGTGTAGATATCTCCAACATATTTTGGGTCTGCAAGTGATTGCATAAAAGAAATAACCTCGTTAGGATTATATTTTTTTGTCATAAGCAATCCAATAGAATCAAGGTTAGATAATTTTGCTGTTTCTAAATTTGTTTGAGTGGATTTTGAAAATTTTGACCAATTTTCTAATTCTTCTAAATTTTTAATCATAATCACCCCCATAATTTCATTGCATTATATCATATAAATTTTTTAAAATCAATAGGTTTATTCAAATTAACCATAAAAATATTTTACACATAAATATATATATGCTTAAAGATATGCCACCAGATAAACTGGCGCTTTTTGCCACTCAAATAGCAATAGATATCTCTAGGGGAAAGGAACTAGATGATTTATTTTTATTGCGAACTTTGATTGGTCAAATATCTTGCGTGATGTCAACAATAATCAGTCAAAAAATCGATTTGGACAAACGAAGGAAATAAAAAAATGGCAGTTATCTGCCATTTATATGGATTGTTCCTTTTTATCTGAATAGATATCTGGGAATATGTCTTTATCTTGCATTTCTGCTTCGTTATTTTTAATGTTTTCATAAATTTTATTTAATTCAGAAATGTCATATTCTTGTATCATTTTAACATAGTTTTTCAACTCTTTTAAATTCTTTACGCTTGAAATAGCTATGCCTGTATTTAATGCGAAAAGCACTGAATTTAGCCCACCAATTTGATAATTCCCCATAACAAATCCAGAGATTGCAAGTGCAGCGCTGCTAAGAGCAATAACTGTGCCTAATGCAATGTTTATTTTATTCCTTTTGATTTCTTTTTGTGCTATTTCAATTAATTCTTCGTTAGTTAATTGATTTTCAAAATTCTCATTATTTTCAATCATATTTTATCTCCAAATACAAAATATCATTGAAATCATAATTTGTCAATAGGCAATTTTAATCAAAAAAAGAACCTGCTAACAGGTTCTAAAAATTACATTTCTGGTTGCAACTGTGGATTGCTTTTTTGCCTTGCTGGCAACTTGCCTTCTTCAACAAAAGCGTCATACATAGAAACCATAACTTTGTTTCTTGTTGAAACAATAACTTTATCTTTTGATTTGCTGTAATTTTTCATAATCTTTGAATAATCGTTTTCTTCAAGCCATTTTTTAACATTTTTTAATCTTTTGAATTTAACTTGGCTTTTGATAGCAGCAACAAATGAACCAGCAGCAAATGCTAATGCAGCAGTTGAAATTGCTGTTCCTGCAATAGGTCCTAAAACTGGAACTCGAAAAGTTGATACTAAGATTCCTGCACCTATTGAAGTGAATACAAGACCAGCTGAAACCAATGTGTCACGAACTTTTTCTTCTGCTTCAATATGAGTGTTTAAGTTTTCAATCAATTCTTTTTTTGAGTTTTCATTAATTTCCATAATTTTCTCCTTAACTATGGACATTATACAAGACCTTCATAAAAATGTCAATACCTTTTTTTATATTTGACATTTTTTTTGTGATATGTTATATTATATAACGAAGGCGCAGTATTCTAGTCGGTTATTAGACTATTGGAAGGCGTTAAAAGCGCTGACGGGCATATCTGTGAAGTTTCTGGTGCTGGCTTTGGTTGCCCAAACCGGGGCTGGTGCTGGAAGTTAAGATTTTTGGGCGAGCCATAACGGCATATGGCACCCGACCCAAATTTCGTGGAGACCCAATCGGGTGGAAAAGTTTCTTTTGCACTCCTTGGGGAGAACCTGCATTGCGGTAAAAAAATTGCTGTGTGCATTGTAGCCTGCTTTGAGTGAAACGGTTGGGATACGGATTTAAACCGTGTACAATGTTCGGCCAACATTTACATTGGAAGTTTATATACATAAACGCTCCGTTGAAATTCGTTTTGCAAAAAAAGCTAAGAATGGTATAGGCCGTTTGAGAAATTCTCTAGACTGTTGCTTTTAGCTGGCAAGGTGGGGATTATAGTGTGGTCTAAGTGGCGATTCGGTGAAGTCTTGTCCTTAAAAGGAAACTGCTTGTGCGGTGACGGCAAGTGGACATAGCGGGAAATCCAACCGAACCTATGCTGCAAGGTTTACTCATTTTGTCGCCTTCTCGCCAAAGCAGATTAAGTAAAATCTTTAAAAGATAGCAACTACTTAATCTGCAAAGATATGGCGAATTAGTCAATTTTGATGTTTATGTTAATTTACATAATTCAATAATAAAAAACATAATATATAATTAAAGAAATGGATAATAAAGATAAAGAAGATAGTTTAGAAAATAAGACAAAAACAGATTCTAATTCTGATGTTAAATCAAGCGATATTAAACAAGTCGCAAATAAAGCAGCAAAAAAGAAAAAGCAATCACGCTGGGCTTGGCCTGTAAAAATTTTGGTGATTACTTTATTTTTATCATTGGCAATTTCAGTTGCTAGTGAGTTCGCACTTGAAAATGCGGGCATTATTTTGTCAGTCGTAATTATTTTAATCCTTTGGATTTTGGGCGTTGTATCAGATATGATTGGCGTGGCGGCGGCTTCTTGCTCAATCGAGCCATTCAATGCTATGTGCTCTAGAAAGGTTAGAGGCGCAAAAGAAGGTAGAGCGCTTGTTAAACACGCTGAAAAAGTTTCTAGCATCTGCAACGATGTTGTTGGCGATATTTGCGGCATTATTTCAGGTGCTGCTGGTTCGGTTATCGCTGGCAAATTGATCTTGGAAAGTATGTCAAATTCAATAGGTATATTGATTGCTGCATCAGTGAGTGCTGTTATTGCTGGTTTAACCATCTTTGGCAAGGCAATGATGAAAAAATTTGCTATAGACAATTCCACAAAAGTTATTTTAACAGTTGGCAAAATATTGAGTATTTTTACAAGAAATTCTAAAAAAT
>ERZ1026977.870-NODE-870-length-13131-cov-15.434537_pt1 | contig 13131 bp, 9 predicted proteins | sample MGYA00519292_ERZ1026977 | MGnify/ENA primary metagenome ERZ1026977 (study PRJEB26926, sample SAMN06164410) | human gut metagenome | biome: ENVO:00009003; feature: ENVO:2100002; material: ENVO:00002003 | host: Homo sapiens | place: USA | collected 2012 ... | reverse complement strand
GATCATGCCTAGTCTCGTGGGCTCGGAGATGTGTATAAGAGACAGATATTAATGAATATCCTGAGCTTAAAGAGATATTTAATCAATATATTAAACAATGGACTGAATCTATCTTTAATAATATTTCTTCTTATCCTGCTCTTAATCAGTTTATAACTAATGCTATTAATGCTCATGTAGAAACTACTATTGGCAACATATTTAATAATATTGATAATTATCCTGCAATTAAGAATCTTATTATTACTAATACTGTTAATAAAGTAGTTGATATATTTAAGAATATTGGTCAATATCCAGAATTACAAGAAGCTATTCAGAATAATATTAATGAACGAGTTGATTATATATTTAATAATATTAATAATTATCCTGAACTTATTGGTATTCTTTCTGATTTAGTTTGTAATTGTGTTAAGAATATATTTGCTAATATTAATAATTATCCAGCTCTTGTTACTTGTATTAATAATGCTGTAAATAGTAGAGTTGATTATATTTTCAATAATATTGATAGATTTCCTATTCTTAAGAATCTTATTGAAACTAAAGTAGAAGCTAGAGTTACTTATATATTTGAACATATTAATAATTTTACTGAATTACTTAATGTTATTAAAGGTAATATAGAAAATATCTTTGATAATATTAATAATCATCCTAATCTTAAAGTTGTTATTGAGAATAAGGTTGAATCTACAGTTGAACATATCCTTAGTAATATAGATAATTATCCTATTATTAAAGAGAAGATTATTCAATTCTGTAATGAAGCTATTGAAGCTAAACGTGGTGTAGCAAATGGTATTGCTAGTCTTGATGGAGATGGTAAAGTCCCAGCAAGTCAATTACCTAGTTATGTTGATGATGTTCTTGAAGGATATTATGTTGATGAAACTCATTTTGCTGAGAAATATATAGAAGATGCTCCTGTATATTATACTCCTGAAAAAGGTAAAATTTATGTTGATATAAGTGAAGATACTGAACATAGCGGTAAGACTTATCGTTGGTCTGGCACTAAATATTCAGTTATATCTGAAACTTTAGCTTTAGGTGAAGTTACAGGTACTGCTTATGATGGTGGCAAAGGTAAGAAAACTACTGATACTGTTAATAGTTTACCTAATGTTATAGTTGTAAACAGTATTGATTTTATAGCAGAAAATGAAACTACCGTTAAGTATAATGTTAATACATATAATAAACAAGATAGTGGGCTATATCAGCAACAAAATAATCCAAATAAGAAATTGCCAGTTGTTTCTAAAACTAAGGCTGGTGTTATGTCTGCTGCTGATAAAGTTAAACTTGATGAAACTTTACCTAATCAAATTACTGAACTTAGTAATAATGTTTATACTAAAGAAGAAATTAATAATAAGTTTGATAATGTACCAACAGTAGAACAAACTTATACTAAAGCCCAAGTTGATAAAGCTATTGCTGATGCTATTAAAGCTTTAATTCCTGATGGTTATGAACTTGTTATTAAAAAGAAAACAACTTAATGTTAATCATGGTGGTACTGAATAAGTGCCACCATTTAAAGTTTATAAAGTTATGCAAGATATTAATCAACAATTATATGAAAGAAAAGATACTCCTGAAGGATTTATTCCTGTTTATGGTGTAGTTGTTACTGTTCCTACTGGAGTATATACTAATGGACAAAAGGAATTTACTTGTGATAAAACTTTTGATGAAGTAAAAGAAATATTATTAAAAGGCGGAAGTATTATTGCTATTGATAATAACAATAGTAGAATTAATTTTGATAGAATTGTTATAGGCAATAATGATATTAGTGCCACAATTACTTATTTTTCTAATGGTGGAATTAATAAAATCGATTTAAGTTGGGATAAAGGTATAGCTAGAGTTGGTGGTGAAGAAACTAAAAGTATTAATACTTTTGTAGCTATAAATAGTAATTCAATTATTAAATCTTATGATATTGGAAGTATTACTATATTATTAATAAATAGTGGTAGTAAAGAAGAAGTATTAGCTGCTATTAATTCTATTTTTACTAATTTTGCTGGATTTGTTACAGCCATTGGTAAACCTAATTCTGTATTTCATAATGGTAAATATGGTACATTTAATGTTAGATATACAGATAACATTATAATTATTCAATGGAGTAATAGTAATGCAATTCATCATGTTGCTTTATCCGAAGATGGTTCTTATGTTTATAATACTATTCAAATAGTTGACCAAACTCTTTATAGATTATCTAATCTTACTATTGAACCAATAGTTAATCCTAAAATATGGATTGGTACTGCTACTCAATATGCAGCTATTGCTCAAAAAGATAACAATACTACTTATATAGTTAAATCAGATGCTTAAGTTATGGCTATATATCAAGGAGATATTGGAATACATGATATTAAACTTGGTAGTATAGATGTATTTGAAATATATCAAGGTTCTAAACTTGTTTATCCAGAGAATACTGAAATTACTATTACGTTTAAATTAAATGTTTCCGGAACTGTTACTATTAATGGTTATACTCCTGTTATAAGTGAAAATAATACTAAATTTGTATTTACTATTCCTGTTAAGACTGATTATACTGCTAATATTACTGCTGAACATTATAAATCTCAAACTATTAGTGGTAAGAGTGGTTATTTACCTATAACTCATAATGTAGAATTAGAATGGGAACAAAGATTTATATCTTATACTGTTACTTTTCCTACTGATGGAGTTAAGGTTTTATTTGATGGAATAGAAAAAGGAGTTATAACTAATGGTAAGTTAGTTGTATTAATTGATGATACAGAAGCTAAAGATAGTTATACTGTTACATTTGAAGGTAGTAAAGCTAGTATATATGATACTAGTACATTAACAGTAGTTGATAGTAGTATAGCTAATACTGGTGGAAGTTATGATTTAAAACTTTCTACTAGTTCTGTTAAAAGTGGATATAAGAGAACTGATTATGCATCCTCCACGGGGAGTATAACCAAGGGTTCTACTTATGCTGGAACTTGGATTGAAACTGTTGTTAATCTTACTGCTAGCTTTACTAGTTCTACTACTTTAGGTAGTATAAGTAATAATGTATTAACTATACCTAATAATGAATCTACTAATGCTAAAAGTGGAACTTTAACTGTTATATTTACTTTAGAAAATAAACAAACTAAAGAAGTTAGTGCTGCTTTAAATCAAGCTGCTGGCGCTAAAGTTTATACTGATTGGGTACTAGATTTACAAACTGATGGAACTAGTGTTGAAGCTAAAGGCGGCACTAGAACAGTTACAGCTAATATTGCTCGTAGAACTTATAAATGGAATAACACTGGTACTGTTTATAGTGAAACTGCTACTCCTACTCTTAGTATTAGTGGTAGTGCTAGTCTTAGTGGAAATCAAATAAAATTTACATCAAACGAGAGCGTTTCAGCCCGTTCAGCGACACTTACAGCTAGTTATGTAGGATTGTCCAAAACGGTTACGATAACACAACAGGCAGGCTCAAAAGTGTATTCAGCGTGGTCTGCTTGGGCTGTTTCTATCTCGGCAAGCACGCAAACGATAGCTGCAAGTGGTGGTTCATCTACGATAACTACTAATGCTAGTCGTTCTCGTACTTGGACTTGGAACGGAGTTGGTACTACACATACTGATACTGAAACTGCTACACCTACACTTAGTGGTAGTGCTGGTGGATTTACTTTAAGTGGTAAAACTGTTACTGCTAGTAACAATACTACAACAAATAGTCGTAGTATAACTATTACTGCTACTAACAATAGTGTTTCTAAATCTATTACTATAACACAATCAGCTGGAGCTAAAGTTTATGGTAATTGGTCTGCTTGGACTGTTAATATTAGTGCTGATAAAACTAGTATTGGTGCAACAGGTGGAACAGCTACTGTGTCAACTAGTGCTAGTAGAACTAGAAGTTATACATGGAATGGTGTTGCCGGTTCTGGTGGTACAGAAACTGGAAATGGAAGTCCTACATTAAGTAAAGTTAGTGGTACAGGTAATTGGACTAGTCCTAAAGTTACTTATGGAAATAATACTAGTACAAGTGGTAAATCAACTGTTATTCGTGCTACTATTGATTCAACTACTAAAGATATAACTATTAATCAATCTGCTGGGGCTAAACAATATAGTGCTTGGTCTGCATGGACAGTTAATATTTCTAATAGTGGAAATGTTGCTGCTAGTGGAGGTAGTTCAAATATAACTACTTCTGCAAGTAGAACAAGAACTTGGACATGGAACGGAGTTAGTGGAAGTGGTGAAACTGAAACAGAAACTGGAACTCCTACTCTTAGTAAAATTAGTGGTGCTGGTTCTTTTGCTAGTAATAAAGTAACTTATGATAATAATACTTCTACAAGTGCTAGAAGTACAGTTATTAGAGCTACAATGGATTCTGTAACTAAAGATACTACTGTAACTCAAAATGCTGGTTCTAAAACTTATAGTAGTTGGGGAGCATGGTCTATTAGTTTAAGTGCTAATGTAACAACTATTGCTGCTACTGGTGGAAATGCTACATTATCTACTTCTGCTACTAGAAGTCGTACTTGGCAATGGAATGGTACAGGAACAACTTATACTGAAAATGCTAGTGGCGCTCCTACATTAAGTAAAGTTAATGGTGCTGCTTCTTTAAGTGGTTCTACTGTTAGTTATGGTAATAATACTTCTACTAGTTCTCGTAGTTCTGTATTTAGAGCAACAATAGATAGTACTACTAAAGATATAACTATTAGTCAATCAGCTGGTGCTAAAGTATATGGAAGTTGGTCTGGTTGGTCTGTAAGTTGTAGTGCTAGTAATTATAAAGTTTGGGCAGGAGGTGATTCAGTAACTATTTATAGTAGTGCTTCAAGAAATAGAACATGGACTTGGAATGGTGTTGCAGGTTCGGGAGGAACTGAATCTGATAGTGCTACCCCTAGTATTTCTGTTACAAGTGGTGTTGGAGTTTTAAGTGGTAATACTTTAACTTTTAGTAATAATACATCTCCTGATGCTAGAACAACTAGAGTTACTGCTAATTATAATGGAGTTACTGATTATTGTGATGTTATGCAATATGGCGGTAATAAAGTTACTGGAAGTTGGACATCTTGGCAAGTAACTATATCTGCTAGTCCTATGAATATTGCTGCTAGTGGTGGTAGTTCTACTATTACTTGTAGTGCTGTTCGTACTAGAAATTATACTTGGAATGGAGTGGGTACTACTTATACTGAAACTGAAAATGGTAGTCCGACTTTAAGTAAATCTGGAGATGGTACATTAAGCGGTACCACTAGCGGTAGTAAACTTACTTATGGTAATAGAACTGCTACAACAAGTAGAAGTACAACTGTTACTGCAACTTATAGTGGAGTTAGTAAATCAATTAATATTACACAATCTGCTGGTGTTAAAACAAATATAACTTCTTCTACAAAAGTATTGTTTTTGTATGACGGGGCAAGTGATTATGTTGAAGCAATTAATAATTCTGTGTATATTAATAATGCTAGAGATAATAATGGAAATCATAATGGAGCAGTTAAGTATAATATTCGATTTAAAGTTATTATTACTGAAAGTTATAAATGGAATAATGTAGGTAATGTTATTTCTTCTGAATCTTATGGTAGTATTGACCGTCATAAAGATATTTCATTCAATACTAGTACTTTATTACATAAAGATACTGATAATTCTTATTACGGTAGTTTTAGTATAATATCTAAAGCTAATGCTGATGAAGAAGAATATTCAGCAGAATATATAACTAATAATAATATAATTATTACTTTATATGTTAGACGTCCTAGATTATATTGGCAAATATGGTGTAATGAAATTCTTGAACAAAAAGACCAACCTTTTACTGTTAATGTTAATAATGTTACTAGAACAAAATTATATAATAATAATACTATAACTGAAGGTTGTGCTGGTAGTGGTGAACAATATTTATATCTATTTAGTACATCAAATATGATGACTAGTAGAAGTATAACTGTAAAATTAATAAGAAATAATAATCCTAATGATGCTTGTAAATTAACTGATTTTACTGATATAAATACACATACTAAAACTAGTGTTGGTCTTGAAGAAAATAAAACTGTTATAAGAACATTTGTAACAAGTTACATTCAAACATTGCCTATTAATCTATGTAAAGTTACATTTAAATATGCTGAACTAAATTTTAGAGTATTTATAGCTAAAGGTACTGGTAATTAATATGATAAGAATACTATTTAATATAACAATATTATTAATGCTTATATTGTTTATTTACTCATTAAAGTTATTTAAATTAATCACATAATTATGAACAATAAACAACTATATGAAAAACTAGGTCAGAATAGTTATGATAAAGTATTTCCTATTACTTATCTTCAAAATATTCTTGACAAAGATACAAACAATGATTTAACTGTTGTTCTTTCTAGGTTTAATCATTTATGGATTCCATATCAAGGAACTAGAGTTAATACTCGTAAAGCTGTTCCTGCTATTTTTAGACGTAATAGTCTTACTATTAGTTATTATGATGCTGAACATAATCTTTCTGTAACTGAAAGTTATATAGGTAGTAATCTTCAAGCTGGAGTTGAAACTAGTTGGGTTTCTGATGATAATTGGACAAAAATTCTTAGTGAGAAGTATCTTGAAGAAAGTGGAGCTAAAATTCCTATTGCTGATGGTACTATTGATTGGGATATGCTTAATGAAGCTCTTAAACAAATGATTGCAGGAAATGGTAAAGTTAATATTATTAATTATCCTGATGAAGAAGATATTACTATAAGATTAAGTCCAGGTTGTTGTAGTGTTAATCGTCTTAGTCTTAAAGATAGACCTTATGAACCTGAATATAAAAGTGGTAAAGGATATAAAATAGTTCGCAAGGTCTTACTCCCCGTGGAGGATGATGCTAGTAATGCAGAACAGCTTTTATTTGATGGTTTTCTTGATGATACTTATTGTGAACAATATGGACAAATAATTCTTAATACTGATAAGTATGAAGTTATTAAAACAGATTTAGGTAATACTGCTGGTATTTATTATGATACATATCATAAATTATTTGTTCTTAGAGTTAAGACTATTCATGATGGAGTTGGATTTTATAATTATTATACTAGATGGACTATTGTAGAACCTACTGATAGAGTTCATCCTCTACGGGGGGTCAACACTCCTGTTTATGGAAATAGTGAAGATTATAATATTTATAATACTTGTCTTTCTGATGAACGTCCAAGACTTGGTATTATATATGTTAATTCAGTAGATAATATTAAATATTATTTTAATGAAGAAAATCTAGTTCAAGTTAAGAATAATATTTATCTTAATTATAAAGCTGTTCTTACTCAAGATATGGTTAACGAAGAAAATACTCGTTATATTATTCGTTATGCTTTTGATTTAAGTGGTAAAACTATTACAATGCCTGTTGGTTGTGAACTTGTATTTGAAGGTGGTATTATTGAGAATGGTACTATTAATTTAAATAAATGTAAACTTACAGGTATGGTCGGTGAAGAGTCTGAATATCTTCCTAATGTAACTTGTAGTAATTGGGCTAAAGGTCAGATTGAATATCGTAATGGAAAGATTTGTTATTGGAATGGTACTGAATGGAGAGTAATGGGTGATACTTCTTCTATGGAAAGTTATACTAAAGAAGAGATTAATAATATGTTTAAAAATTATTATACTAAATCTGAAACTTATAATAAAGAAGAAGTTAATAGTTTACTTAATAGATATGTTACTAATGATACATTTAATAACTTTAAAGAAGAAATAAATCAAACTATTACTAATAGTGTTAATCTTGATAAGATTCAAAAAGCTATTAATGATGGATGCGGAGTTAATATGACTATGCCTAGTGCAAATAGTAATAAACTTAGTCTTCCAATTTGGACAGGAACTGCTACCCAATATGCAACTATTACCCCAGTTGCTGGAATGACTTATAATATTATTGATGAATAATGAGTTTAACTCTTGGACGTCAAGGAGGAATTGCTAAACCTCTTAAGAAACGAACAGTAGGTCAAACTAATATTGCTCATGTTTATGATGGTGCTAATCATATTTGGCCTACTTCTGTTATTCATTTTAGTGATTTTACTAGTGTCCAACTTAGATATATTTGGGGTAGTGATGATGGTCGAGATTTGGATACTAAATCATATTATGTTAATTCTCCTATTAATAGTTTAAATTATGTAGCTGTTGGTTGGTCTTGGAACAGCGATAAAATACCATATTTATATTGGGGTGGAGATAATACTCAATCTGGTGCTGAATGTGTTATGTTTAATATTGAATCTATGATTGACCTTGAAGATAAAATGCCTGATATAATGAAAATGAATCTTTGTGCTAATTGGTTTGGAAGTTTAAGTAGAGGTCATGTTACTGTTGAATGTACTGCTTATAAAGGTGGAGTTATTGTTCATGCTTGGCAATTAAAGAATTATGAAATTGATGTTGATAATAGAGGAATGTTTATTTTTCCTTTGGCTGATGGAACTATTAATATGCCTAATGGATATGGTGGTTATAAAGAATGTTGGTATGGTGAAGTTATTAAAAGAGTTGCTAAATCTAATAATGAAGTAAAATATTTTAGAATTAATCCTGTTAATGATAAAGTTATTGGTTTAGATAATATTAAAATAATTCGTAGTGGGGGCGGATTTGTTTATGGTGATGGTTATTGTTGGTATGAAAATAAGCCTAATGATAAATATAAAGTTTGGAATAACCAAGCCAATACAAATGATAATCCTATAACTCTTAATAAACCAAGTCTTAATATAAATAGTGGTGATAATTATACGTATGAATATCATACAGTTTTACTTAATGAAGATAATACTATTTATAGTGATAATTATACTGATAACTATGAGTTTAAATTTGGTTTTGTTGCAGGTAATTCTGAATTTAGAGGACAACAAACTATTCAATGTTATGTTGGTACACAAGGTGGCAAAGCCGATGATGGCAAGACTTCAATAGGTGAAATAAAATATACTAAACTTAATAAAATTGGTGAATTGACAATATATAGTCCTATTGAAAGTTAAATTAATGTTAATTACCAAACAAAGATAACGGTTTAAGTGTTATAGATTATGTAGTTCAAACTACAAATATTAATCTATTTTTTTAACTTAAACCTTAATTTATTATGCAAGTAATTGAAAAAGTGAAAGTTGTTCCAGAGGGCTATAATGGTGCTGGAATGAATTATGACGGTGGTAATCGTCGTGATGTAAACGGTAAGGCTAATGCAGGTTTAACTCTTGGTATTATCGGTACTGCACTTGGTGCTTGGGCTTTGTTTGGTAATCGTCGTTCTAGTGTATTAGGTGGTGCTGGTGGTGGAATGTTAGGAGATGGTTCTACTAACATTAATGTTCTTGGCGCTACTGCTGGTAGTGGAAGCGGTGCTCCTACTGCTTTTCAAGCATGGGAAAAATCTTGTGAAGATACTTTAGCTCTTCAAGGTGGTCTTTATCAGTGGGCTTTGACTCAACAAAATCAACGCTTTGAAGATAGAGAACGTCTTAATAGTGAATTGTTTGGTGTTTATATTGATGGACGTAATCGTACTGATGCTCTTATTGAGAAAAATAACACTGACTATTTTAATCTTTACAAATATACTCGTGACGCTGATGATGATATCCGTAAAGAGTTATCTGATTTGAAAGCTGAATTGGCTGTTACTAAAGCTATTCGTCCTTATCAAGATAAACTTATCCAATGCGAAATGGAAAAGATGTTTACGGCTGGTATCAACTATACTGATAGAAAAACTTGTAATGTTATCTATGGTGTAGTTACTCTTCCAAATGAACCTACTGTTACTGGTCTAGTTGGACGTAATGCTTATGGGTGCTTACCATGTGGTTTTACTCAACTTGCTAGCGGAACTCCGGCTCAGTAATATTACTAAGTTTGATTAAGAATATAAAATTGAAAGAGATATGATACCTGTTAATCAATTCATACTAGGTAGTAGTGACCCTTTACTATACCCTAGTGAAAAAATGACTAATAGCATTGATGAACAAATTGCTTTTCTTCAAAGTCAAAAACAAGCAATTAATGAGGCTTATCGTCGTAATGCTATTCCTAATGCAAATAATGGTACAACTCAAAATCAGCAAGTTCCAACTCAAGGAATTTGGGATGCTATTGATGCTGAAATTGCACCACTTACACAAGAACAACAAAATATGCTTCTTAGTAATCAAGACTATGTAAATAATTATAATGCTTTACAAAGTATGGTTCAAGCAGAAGTTCTTAATTTAGTTAGAGGAAAAATCGAAGCTAGTGCTGATGGCAAACATTTACTTGAAGAACAACTTAAACTTGTTAAGTTACTTAAAAGTAAAATTGTTGAAGTTACTAACAAAGAAATGGAATTGTTTAAAGCTTTTAAAGAAGCTAGTAAAACTAATCCTAATTTAACTTATGAAGAATTTTTAAAGAAGTAATATTATGGTTGAAATTGGTAATGTTAAAGAGGTTATTAAAGATTATATTATTAAACAATTAGTATCTATGGGTGAAAGTTCTCCAGCTATAAGACTTTTAATTCCTTTGGCTAAAAGAGCGATTACTAATAATATTAATAGTTTTGATAAGTTCTTAAAACCTATTGCAGATAAAGATGGTATGATTGATATTGAAGGTATATTTGATGAAGAAATGGAAATTATTAATAATATTGATAATTTTAATTTTGATATACCTTTTATTGGTGGCGGTAATATTTCTAAAGGTATTATATCTCTTGAAGTTCCTTATGTGAATAAAATTGTTGCTCTTAATCAAACTGATTTAGAAGTTTTAAAAGAATCATTAATCAGTTTAAAAACAAAGTAATATTATGAGAGAAATGCCTTACATTCAACCTTACCATGTTGGTAATCGTCGTGGCGGTAATCAAAATATTCTTGATGAATTTCGTGAATTTCTTGATGCACGTGGAGGACGAGGCGGTCGTGGTGGTAGAGGTGGTATGAGAAATCGTATTGGTTATGATACTTACGATACTTATGGTCGCTCTGCTAATAAAAATGACCGAGAAGAAAAGATTTTAACTATGCTTATGAGCGGTGGATATAATGACGATGGCTATCATTTTAATGAGTATGAAGCTAAAGAAGTTGTAGAACAAATGTATCATGTTAAAGACAATAAGAAATATATTGGTGAAAAATATGATATGAATAAAGCTCATGAGATTTGTGAACGCTATAAAGAAGTATTACCTAATGATGTTGAGCCTTGTGATGTTTATGTTGCAATTAATGCTCAATACCATGATTATGCTAAATTATTTGAAGAATGGTTTGGTGGTAATATAGATAATAAAGTGTTTGAAAGTGCTATTACATTTTGGTTTAAAGATGTAGATTTTGATGGTGATAAAGTATGGGAATATTTCCACATGAATAACTAATCATTATTGTAAAACTGTAAAAGGGAATTATCTTCGGATAGTTCCCTTTTTTATTTATCTAAATTTTAGTATGGACAAATTTATTGATGTAATTGTAGATGGAATCCTTAGTAATTTTGACTTTGGATTTATGTTTATTGTTAATGTTCTAACTTATATTATTATTAAAACTATTGATTATTTTAATGGTGATAATAAAGTTCCTACTTGGCAAAAACGATGTGTATTAGTAATAAGTATTTTTACTATGGCTATGATTTATATTGCATCTGGATATGATAATACTATTATGCTTGTTAATAGTGCTGTTCTTGCTCCTGTGTTTTGGAGTTGGGTTGTTAGTCCTATTCTAAAGAAACTTGGAATTGGTTATAAAAATATTGATAATACTATTGGTTAAGATTATATGAGATTGATTAGCTAGGTTTAACTAACTGATTCAAGCCTGCTCCATCCTCTACGGGGAGTATAGCTTGCCGAATTTGGCTAGTTTTAAGCCTAGCTGATTAACTGTACATGATTTAATGAAAGTCTTGTTATGAGCCTAAAAAGTGGCTCTATGGACGTACATAAATATTTACAATATTAAAATTTAAAATAGTAAAGTTATGAGAGTTATTAAGACTAAACATTTTCCTTTTAATGGTTATAAAGCTATTAATCTTTTTGGTATTATATTTACTAAAGGAGAATTAAGTAACAAAGAACTTAATCATGAAGCTATTCATACAGAACAAATGAAAGAGATGTTATATATCTTTTTCTATATATGGTATGGTATTGAATATCTTATTATAAGACTATTTCATATTAAACAACATGATGCTTATAAAGATGTAAGTTTTGAATTGATTGTGAAATATTATATTGCTTCAGCGTTGCTTCAATTGATTATTTCATTAGTTATGTTTTTAGATGTGGATAAAATGGTGTGTTTTACTGATTTATTGAAGTATACGTCTTTGGCTGAAACTAAATTGATTGAAGAGATGGGAGCTAGATTGATAGGGTTTGGTACTCAATTTTTTCAATCAGGTATAATACATGGAATGATTTTGTTGTTGTTAGTATTTTATGCTGATAAAAAAAAGTGTATGTTATATGAAAAAGTATTCTTGTGCTTTGTTTTTTGTTTGATATCTATTGTTGGTATGATGATGGCAAGAACAACTTTAGTGGGTGTTTTAATGGCGATTTCTTTTGTTATATTTAAATCTAATATGTGGAAATTAAAAATCAAAATTAGTTCGATTAAATTGGTTTTGAGTATGTTTGTTGTGTTGTGTGCTTTTTCTTTATTCGTGATGAATTTTTCTTATGAGGTGAAGACTAGTTTGTTGGTAGCCTATGATTTTGGATTTGAATTGATTAATTCATATACTCAGACAGGGCAATTGGAAACGGCTTCGACAAATGCAATGTTTAGAATGTATATATTTCCTTCTTTGTTTAAGACATGGGTGATAGGAGACGGGCTATGGATGGATTCTTTTGGCAGGTTTTATATGCATACAGATATTGGATTTATACGTATGATATTCTATTTTGGAATTGTTGGATTGATTAGTTTTATTGTGTTTCAATCTGTATCTATATTTGCAGTTTATAGA
>ERZ1026977.869-NODE-869-length-13136-cov-9.889152_pt1 | contig 13136 bp, 13 predicted proteins | sample MGYA00519292_ERZ1026977 | MGnify/ENA primary metagenome ERZ1026977 (study PRJEB26926, sample SAMN06164410) | human gut metagenome | biome: ENVO:00009003; feature: ENVO:2100002; material: ENVO:00002003 | host: Homo sapiens | place: USA | collected 2012 ... | reverse complement strand
TCTACACGAGCCTTATCGTCGGCAGCGTCAGATGTGTATAAGAGACAGGTTGTAGGGCTGTCTAACGAATTCGTTCGTTTTATTTCTTCTCGTTTAGCGGAGAAATTGAATTTTTATTATTTAGATGTAGATAATTTGCTGGACTACACTTTGATGGACAGGATTAAGATGAACGAAGTTTGTGGAGCAAAATATCTTGACGAACAGGAAAAGAAAGTTATTAAAAGTCTAAATGATTATGAAAAAACGGTGATGTCTATAAAAATAGACACTTTTATTGCTAACTTAAAATCCATATCTTCTGATAACATAAAAGTCTATGCATCGTTTAACAAGTCAAATTTAAAAGATGTAAATCAACTTTTAAAGCCAGAATTTGAAACGGAAATAGTTCTAAATGAACTGACTTTTAATGAAGAAGATAAATTTTTGAAAAAAAATTGTGATATAGTGATAAATTGTGATATAAATAATATTGATGCTTGTTTGGAAGAATTAATTAACAAGTTTAATTAATTTTTAAGGAGTTATATTGTGAAAATTGATAATAAAAGTATAAATGTTGCTAGATGTATCGCTAGTGAAACAATTTCTAATGCTGGGTCAGGTCATACAGGAGTAGCATTGAGTGCAGCCACAATCTTATATGCGCTTTTTAAAGACCATTATGTTTTTAGCACTAATGACAATTTGTTTTTGAATAGAGATAGGTTTATTTTGTCCGCTGGGCACGCTTCAGCGTTGTATTATACGCTTGAACATATGTTCGGCTATGACATCTCCTTAGATGATTTGATGAATTATAGGAAGTATGACAGCAAAACTCCAGGACATCCAGAGTTTGGCAATACACCAGGGGTAGAAACAACAACTGGACCTTTGGGAGAAGGCATTGCTAATGCCGTGGGTATGGCAATAGCAGAAACAATGTTGGCAGAGCGTTTCAATGTTTTGGACGACCCTATTTTTTCAAATTATACCTATGTGTTTGCAGGAGATGGCTGCTTGATGGAGGGCGTTGCTTTGGAGGCAATTAGCCTAGCAGGAATGCAGAAACTCAATAAATTAATCTTGCTTTATGACTGCAATAGTATGACAATTGACGGTAAATTGAGCAGCGTTAATTCCGAAGATGTGGGAAGAAAATTTGCAGCTCAAAATTGGAATGTCATATATGTGAAAAATGGAAATAATTATAAAACTGTAACAAAAGCGATTAGCAAAGCAAAGCAATCAAAAGAGAAGCCAACAATCATCATTTTTAAAACCATTTTAGGCTATGGAAGCGACTATGCCAATAATCCTATTATCCACGGAATGCCTTTAAAAAGCGATGAAGTGAATTTCTTGCGTAAAAGATTGTTTTTGGAAGGCAAACCTTTTGAAATTCCAGAAGATGTCAAAAAACATTGCTTGCAAAGTAAAATTCGCAATGAAGCGATTGAAATGGATTGGAGGAAAAAGGTCAACCTTTATTCCAAAACCAATCCTGAACTTTATAAAAAATTGGCAGTATTTATTGACAGCAAATCATACGATGTTGAAAAAATTGTCGGCAATAAGATAAAAGATAAAAAAATAAGCGGACGCAATGCAAATGAGTTGATTTTGAACTTGCTTGCAGATAAATATCCAAACTTTATTTGCGGCTCAGCCGATGTTGCCACATCAACAAAAGTGCATATCGGTGAAGATGACGATTATAGCCCTCAAAACAGAAGGGGAAGAAATATAAAATTTGGCGTCAGAGAGCACGCTATGGCAGCAATAGCAAATGGAATAAGTTTGTATGCCGGATTGAAAGTGTTTGTTTCAACTTTCTTATCCTTTTCAAATTATATGTTGCCAGCAATAAGATTGAGTGCAATGATGAAACAGACAATCGTATATATCTTTACTCACGATAGTATTATGGTTGGGGAAGATGGCCCAACTCATCAACCAGTGGAACAGTTAGCGCAATTAAGGCTTATCCCAGACATCAATGTTTGCAGACCTTGCGATTCTCACGAGTTGACTGCTTGCTATAATATAGCCCTAAATTCAACTTGTCCAACTTGTATGGTGCTTTCAAGGCAAGATTTAACTGAACAAAAAATTGAACCAAACAAGGCAATGAGGGGCGGATATATCTTAGAAAAAGATAGCGGGAAGCCACAATTTGTTTTATATGCAACGGGCAGCGAAGTTGAACTTGCTATGGCAGTTAAAAAGGAATTTAATAAACTTGGAGTTAAATGCGCGGTTGTTTCTTTCCCTTGTTTGGAAGAATTTGAAAGGCAAACAGAAAGTTATAAAAATTCAACCCTTATAAAAGAATGTAAATATAGATTTGCCATCGAAGCATCTGCAGAAAATATATGGTATAAATATGTTGGCAACGAAGGCAAAGTAATCAACTTAACAAAGTTTGGAAAGAGCGGAAAGGGCAGTGATATATATAAAAAATATGGTTTCTCCGTTGCAAACATCAAAAAAGAAATCATAAAAACAGCAAAAATCAATATTTAAGGCAATTTAATAATTGCCTTTTTTTAATCTTCCAAACCTAAAAGATAGTCAGTTGAAACTTTAAAATACTTGGACAAATAATAAAGTTTATCAATCGTAGGTAACATCTTGCCTTTTTCCCATCTTAAAATAGTCGTATCGCTGACTTCTAAAATTTTTGCAAGTGCCACAGAACTGATATTCGCATCTTTTCTTAACTCTTTTAATCTTTCAGCAAATTTCATTATTTCAAACATCTTATAATAAATTTAAACCAAAAATGTTCAATAAAAGTTTTAATCTTCTAAACCTGATAAATAGTCTAAACTAACTTTAAAATATTTTGCTAATTTCATTGCTGCATCAAGGTTTGGAACTCTTTTATTTTGTTCCCATAAACCTATTGCAGTATGCGTTAAACCAACTTGAGATGCAAGCATAGATTGTGTTAATTTTCTTTCTTTTCTTAACTCTTTTAATCTTTCACTAAATTTATAAGTTATCATAATTTCACAATACATCAATAATCGCAATAAAAAATACGTTGCATCAATTGATGCAACGTTATTATTCTTCACCAGATAGGTAATCTATTGAAACTTTAAAAAATTTAGCCAATTTGATTACAGCATCTAAATTAGGAGTTCTTTTATTTTGTTCCCAAAGACCGATTGCGGTATGAGATAATCCAACTTTAGAAGCCAGTTGCTCTTGGCTTAAATTATTTTCAATGCGCAGTTCTTTCAATCTTTCTGCAAAATTACTCATATAAATTATATTACATCAAATGATGCAAAACGCTTGACATTGCATCAAATGATGCAATATAATGTCAGTATATGAATAATAATGAAGAATATGTATGTTTTTTGAAAAGTCTTTGCATTTATGAATTAAGGCATATTGCTAGAAATAATGGCATTTTATATGCCGCAAGGTATAAAAAAGAAGATTTGATAAATAAAATTTTGACGACAGAGCCAAAAGTATTATTGACAAATAAGGGGAGACCGAATAAAAATTTCCAAATTGAAAGCAATATAGCAAAATTAAAAAAATATGATGTTGATAATTTTGAAGCAGAAGATTTTATGCGATTAAATCAAAAACAAAATGAAATTATTAATAACTTTTTGTTGCAAATAATGGCATTGTTGGAAACGAACGACATTAATTTTGTTGTTGATTTTTTAAAGATAAAATTAAGCAAATTATTAATAAAATAATGTATAAATTTTGCAAAAGTGCACAAGATAATTATGTAAAGAAAAATCTTCCGTGATAATCGGAAAAGACTTCTTTACTCAGGCAAAACCACACTGTTATCTATGTGTGGTTTTTTGCATTAAAAAAAGGCTTTTTAGCCTTTTAATCTTTTGGTTCGTCAAAGAAAATAAACATATTTATTAGTTGAGCGGCGCACATAATAAAGTCATTCAATCGTTTATTAACTTCGTTTTCTGAGTTGATTTCAGTGAAAATTTCGCCTTTGACAAGTTTGAAATTGTATAATTTTAAAATATCGTTAATACATTTTTTTACATCTATAGAAGTCAATTCATACAAGTCATTCATATATTTTAAAATTTGTTTGTTGTCGCTAAGTTTTATAACATCTTCTTCTTTTTTTACAAAGATTTGCAATGTAAATGATTCATTTATAACAGCGTTTGTTTCAACTCTATATAAATTTTCGTTGATTTTAAATACCTTTTTCCCTGTCATTAGGGCATTTAACATATTTTTCATATTTTCTGCCTTCTCCTTTTAACCATAGTTCATATTCGTCGCGGCTATCATCAAAATGATAGCGTTTTTTGTGTGGTTTTTCTTCTGATTTTTCTTCAATTTTAGTTTGCGTTTCAGTTTCAACTTGCTTGGTTGCTTCAACTTGCTCTTTTGGCTTGTCTTTATCTCTTATATAGTCGATATTTTCTTTGATTTTATAAAAAGGCAAGCGGGTATAATGCGGTTTTATTGTTGAATCTGTTTTCTTCAAAGTGTCGAGCATTTGTGCTTCAAGTTTTTGGCAATAATCATAGAAACTGCCGAGAGATTCATTTTCTTCACATTCTCTAATACAAGATATGTTTAGGCAACTGATATTTTTCTCAAGCAAATCATCGCAGGTTTTCATTGGCCCTTCTTTTTGTGCGTCCAATTTCATTGCTCTTTTATAAAACATCGCTTGAATTGGGTTTAATCCTGTGTTATGTGTCATTAAATTATTGTAGTGATATTTCATAACAAGTTCTGAATATTTATGTTGGTGAGCTTGACCAGCTGGAATATAGCGTTGAGTTGCGTTTGGTTCAAGAAGTTTGCCTTCAAAATTTAAGAAACTGTTTTCGTGTTCTTGTCCGCTTGTGTCTATTCTTTGCAAAACAACATATTTTTCGCCTTTTAACCTTGTTACAAAAGATGACTTAAAGAATGTGTCATTTTTCCAGTCATATTTTGTGATGATAAGAGTTGAAGGGACATATCCATATTTAGTTTTTCCAATCAAATGGAACAATGTTTGAGTGTGGACATAATCGCCGTTGTCTTTCGCTTCTTTAATGACTCTTTTTTCAATCTTATAAATGTATTTTCTACATTTCATCATATCATCAGCATTTTCTTGTTCAAGAAAAATTGCTGTTTCTTGCAATTTTAAAATATCTTCTGGCACATCAGCCAAATCTGACATCTTTGTGCTTGGCAAAATTTTATATTCATAATTAGGGTCATATCCTAAAAGTGAAATTGTTGCTGCGGAAAGTGCATTTTTCACTTTGTTTAGAACTTCAGGAGAAAGTTCTTTGATTTTAGCATCTTTCTTCTTTTTTTGACCCATAATTGCACCTCATTCTTTTGTATGCTTTCATAATATTCTATTTTTGTCGAAAAGTCAATACATTATTCTTAAATAATTTTATAAAAAATACTTTACAATTTATTTTAATTATGATATTATACTCGCGTACTTCTTGCAAGGTTTGCCGAGTTGTTACCTCTGACGGCTTGCTTTGTTTGAAGCGTATTTTTATAGGAGGTAGAAAATGGATAAAAAAACTAAACAAGAGATTATCGCTAAATATCGTTTAAGTGATACAGACACTGGTTCAACACAAGTTCAAATTGCTTTATTGACACACAGAATCAACCACTTAACAGAACATTTAAAAACAAATCATAAAGATAATCATTCAAGACGCGGTCTTTTACAATTAGTTGGACAAAGAAAAGGTCTTTTGAAGTATTTAGAAAGCAAAGATATCAATGCATATCGTGAACTTAAAAAATCTCTCGGAATTAGATAATTTCGAGTTTTTTGTGTTTTTAAAAGTCCAAGTTAGGGCAATAAATTAGAGGTAAAAAACGCATATTATGCGAAAATTTATAAAGGAGTTTATATGAGTAATAAAGATGCTCAAATCTTTGAAATTGAGATTGGTGGCAGAAAAGTTACATTTGAAACTGGCAAGTTTTGTGAACAATCTAGCGGCTCTTGCCTTGTTAGATGCGGCGAAACAGCAGTTTTAGTTAATGTAAATATGAGTGAGCAACCAAGGCCAGGAATTGATTTTTTCCCACTCAGTGTTGACTTTGAAGAAAAAATGTATTCTGTTGGCAAAATACCTGGGGGATTTAAAAAGCGTGAAGGAAGAGCAAGTGACAAGGCTATTTTAACATCAAGGTTAATTGATAGACCACTTCGTCCACTTTTTCCAAAAGGTTTTTACAATGATGTAACAGTTATTGCAACAGCACTCTCAGTTGAACCTGATGTTATGCCAGAAGTTTTGGCTATGCTTGGTTCATCGTTTGCTCTTTCAATTTCAGACATTCCATTTATGGGACCAACTGGTTCAGTATGTGTTGGCCTTGTTGATGGGCAATATGTTATCAACCCAAATCAAGAACAAAGAGAAAAGAGTTTAATGCACTTAATGCTTTCAGGAACGGAAGAAGCCGTTTTAATGGTTGAAGCAGGTGCTAAGGAAGTAACAGAGCAACAAATGTTAGACGCGATTATGTTCGGTCACGAAGAAATAAAGAAGATTGTTGCCTTCCAAAAGAAAGTAAAAGAACAAATTGGCAAACCTGTAAATGACAAGATTGTTTACAATGTTATTGACCCAGATTTAGAAGCAGATGTTAGAGAATTTGCAACTCCATTGATTGTAAAAGCGTTAGATGAATTTGACAGACAAGTTCGTCAAGCAAATCAAGACAAAGCAGATGAAGAAATTCACGAACATTTTGCTGAAAAATATCCAGAACAAACAAAGATGATTGATGATGTTATTTACAAAATAACAAAAGAAACTGTTCGTTCTAAAATCTTGAATGAAGGTGTTAGACCTGATGGCAGAAAAACAACAGAAATAAGGCCTATTTGGTGCGAAGTTGGTGTTCTTCCAAGAGTTCACGGAACAGGTGTTTTCACTCGTGGGCAAACACAAGTTTTAACAACATTAACACTTGGAACAATATCAGATATGCAAAAGCTTGAAGGCTTAGACGATGAAGAATGCAAGAGATATATGCATCATTACAATATGCCAGGATATGCAACTGGCGAAGCAAAGCCTTTAAAGAGCCCAGGAAGAAGGGAAATTGGACACGGCGCACTTGCTGAAAGAGCGTTGGAACCAGTAATTCCATCAGAAGAAGAATTTCCTTATGCTATAAGGCTTGTTAGTGAAGTTTTATCTTCAAACGGCTCATCATCAATGGCAAGCACTTGCGGTTCAACCCTTGCGCTTATGGACGCTGGCGTTCCAATCAAAGCACCAGTTGCCGGCATTGCTATGGGACTTATTAAAGATGACAATAGCCATAAAGTTGCTGTTCTTTCAGACATTCAAGGTCTTGAAGATTTCTTAGGTGATATGGACTTTAAAGTTACAGGAACATCAAAAGGAATTACAGCAATTCAAATGGATATTAAAATCAAAGGAATCGATAAAAATATCTTAACAACAGCACTTGAACAAGCAAGAGCAGGAAGAATGTATATTATGGAAAAAATGCTTGCAGTTATTGAAAAACCAAGAGCTGAACTTTCAAAATATGCACCTAAGATTATATCATTTAGCATCAATCCAGATAAGATAAAAGATGTAATTGGCTCAGGCGGCAAGATGATTAATAAAATCATTGAAGAAACAGGCGTTAAGATTGACATTACAGACGAAGGCCTTGTATACATTGCAACACCAGATTCAGATATGGCTGAAAAAGCAAAACAAATTATTTTGAATATTGCTGAAGACTTAGAAGTTGGAAAGATATATTCAGGAAAAGTTGTTAAAATTATGAATTTTGGAGCTTTTGTTGAAATCGCACCTGGAAAAGATGGTATGGTTCACATTTCAAAACTTTCAAAGAAGAGAGTTGAAAAAGTTGAAGATGTTGTCAAAGTTGGTGACGAAGTTGAAGTTGAAGTCCTTAAAATTGACGATAAGGGCAGAGTAGATTTCAAACTTATAAGCAAAGATTAAAAATAAAATTTTAGTGAGGTAAATATGAAAGAAAACGGACACCCAAACTATCACGAAGTAGATGTTGTTTGCGCTTGCGGAAACACTTTCAAAACAGGCTCAACAGCAGAAGGCGATGTTATTAAAATTGATATTTGTAACAAATGCCACCCATTCTTCACTGGCAAACAAAAAATTGTTGATACAAGTGGTAGAGTTGAGAAATTCAATAAAAAATTCAATAGATAGTTATAAATTAAAAAAACACTTTGGCTTTTTAAAGTGTTTTTTTTAAAATTGCTAGAAAGTGCTTAAATAAAGGAGGTTAATGTTTTGCATAGTACTATAAAATATTGTTTGCATAGTACTATGCAATCAGCATTTTTTAATATTTTTTGTTAAAACGCTTTTGAATTTAATTATTAAAGTTTATAATCAATTATATGAATAAAGAACAAGAAATTGAAATGCAAAAACTTATCAAAGAACTCAATGTGCATATTCGAAATTATTATGTTTTGGATAAGCCTACGATTTCCGATGTGGAGTATGACAGGCTATATGATAAACTTCAAGCATTAGAGCGTGAAACGGGCGTTGTTTATCCAAATTCGCCATCAAATCGTGTTGGCGGAGAGATTTTAAAAGGCTTTAAGAAATTCAATCACGATGTGCCGCTGTTTAGTTTGGATAAATGCAACTCTTATGAGGAATTAGAAAATTTTGTTATCGGCGTTAAAAAAGATTTCCCAGATGCAGAATTTTCTGTGGAATATAAGTTCGATGGCCTTTCCATTGTTGTGGAATATGAAAATGGGCTATTCAAGCGTGCTGGAACAAGAGGAAATGGGAAAGTTGGTGAAGATGTAACAGAACAGGTCAAAACAATCAAATCTGTTCCGCTTGAAATTCCTTTCAAAGGCAAACTAATTGTCCAAGGTGAAGGGCTTATATCGCTTTCAAACTTAGAGAAATACAATAAAACAGCAGCTGAACCTCTCAAAAATGCTCGAAATGCCGTTGCTGGAGCGATTAGAAATTTGGACCCAAAGGTTACAGCATCAAGGAATTTGGATTGGATAGTATATTCCATTAATTATATTGAAGGCAAAAAGTTTAAAACGCAAAAGGAAAGTATTGAGTTTTTAAAGGAAAATGGCTTTAAAATTTCAGATTTCTTCCATATTGAAAAAGATGTCAAAAATATTGAAAAGTTGATTGATGAAGTTGATAAAATCAAGTCAAGTTTGGATATTTTGATGGACGGAATGGTTATCAAAACAAATCAAATAGCTTATAGGGAAGAAATGGGCTACACAGCAAAGTTCCCAAGATGGGCTATTGCGTATAAATTTGAAGCGCAAGAGATATCAACAATGCTAGAAGATGTTGTTTGGCAGGTTGGAAGAACGGGTAAGATAACGCCAATAGGCATAGTCGAGCCGGTAGAACTTGCAGGGGCGACAATCAAACGCGCAACTTTAAACAATGCTTCAGATATTCAACGAAAACGCGTTAAGATAGGTTCTAGGGTGTTTTTAAGGCGTAGCAATGAAGTTATTCCTGAAATATTAGGCTTAGCTGAAGAATATCCAACATCAAAGGAAATTGAAATTCCAACAACTTGCCCATCTTGCGGTGAAAAACTTGTTGAAATAGGTGCTAATTTATTTTGTAAAAATGAAAATTGCCCAGAACAAGTTATAGATACTTTGACGCACTTTGCAAGCCGCGATGCAATGAATATTGAAGGTTATAGAGATAAAACATCGGAATTGTTTTTCAATCAATTAGGTGTTAGAAGTCCAAGCGATCTATACAAATTAACATTGGAGCAATTAACGAATTTAGAAGGTTTTAAAGACAAAAAAGCCCAAAATTTAATAGATGCTATTGAAAAGAGCAAGAACGTGAAACTAAGCAATTTCATATTTGCACTTGGAATTGATAATGTTGGCAAGAAAACGGCTGGAGATTTGGCAAAAGTTTTCAAAACTTTAGAAAATTTGAAGAATGCAACAAAAGAGGAGTTGCAAGCAATAAGAGATATTGGCGATGTTGTTGCTGAATGCGTGTATAATTATTTCAGAGATGATAAGAACTTAACTGAAATTGAAAAGTTAAAAGAAGTTGGCGTAAAAATTGAAGAGCAAGCAGATAACATTGTTAAAAATAGCGTTTTTAACGGCAAAACTTTTGTTTTAACTGGAAGTTTGGAAAAATATTCACGAAATGAAGCAAGTGAAATATTGACAAATTTGGGCGCTAATGTGTCTTCTTCCGTTTCTAAAAACACCAATTATGTTTTAGCGGGAGAAAATGCTGGAAGCAAGCTTTCTAAAGCGCAAAATTTGGGCATTAAAATCATTTCTGAAAACGAGTTTGAACAAATGCTTAAAAATGTTTGACATAAACAAAAAAATTTATATACTTGTAAAGGAAATTTACATTAGAAGGAAACGAAAATGAGTAAAAAAAGAGCAGTAATAACCCTATGTTTAGTCAGTGTAATAACAGCACTTGCTCTAATTTTTTCTTTCATATCTTTTGATGTGGCAGGAAAAAATTATAGATATGTAGGTTTTGCACAAGCAATCTATAAGGGGATAGAATATGATGGCGGTGTGTATGCAGACTATACAGCCACTAGGCCAGAAGATATGTCAGATGAAGATTTCAACGCGAAGTTAGAAGACACTTTTAAAAGAGTTGAAAGTATTTTGTCAACAAAAAATATCAACAACGCCTTTATTTCAAAAACAAGCGATGGCGGAATAAGAATTGAAGCACCTGCAAAAGACGACACAAGCGATGTGTTGTCAACTATTGGCGCTGGCGTTTTGAAAATCAGAACATCTTCAGATTCAACAGCAACTCCAATTATAACGGGTGAAAATGTTACCGCTGCATTTGCAACGCAACTTCAAACAAGTTCTTATGCTTATCAATGGGGTGCATATATTGCTTTTGACGATACAGCAAAAGCAGTTCTTGCAGACAAAACTTCAAACGCAGCTAACAGCGCAGTTACATTGTATATGTTTAGAGGTGATAGCGAATCAGCATTCTTCTCAATTTCTATTTCTGAAAAGATAGAAGATGGATTTATGTTTATTTCAAGTTCTTCAATGAGCCAAAATTATGCTGAAGAACTTGCAATTCAAATGTATTGCGGAAGCACACCACTTACATTAAACACTGTTGGAAATCAAGTAAACACAATAGGCCCTTCAATGGGAAGAAGTGCACTTCTTTTAACATCAATCGCACTTTTAGCATTGATTGTAGCAGTTGTAATCTTCTATGTTGTAAGATATAGAGAATTTGGGCTTATGCTTAGCCTTTCAACATTGTTATATGTTGGATTGATGTTGTTCTTATTACAAACAATCACATTATTTGAAATCTCTATTGCGGGCGTTGCTGGCGTATTGCTTTCATTCTTGTTGTTTGCAGCATCAAATATCATTCCTATGGAAAAAGTTAAGGAAGAATATGCAAAAGGCAAGAAAATTCCAGCAGCAGTTAAAGCTGGTTATAAGAAGTCTTATGGATTGGTTGTTGACTTTACAGTTGTTGCGTTTGTTACAAGTTTGCTTTGCTATTTCATTGGAACAGCAGCACTTAAAACTTTTGCAATAGCATTACTTGTTGGTTGTTTATTGAGCGTGGTTGTTTCATTGGTTATTTCAAAATCACTTGTTGATTGCCACGTTGTATATAACAAAACGAATGAAAAAAGAGTTAATTTAAAAAGGGAGGAAGGCATAGATGAAATTGGCTAATTTATCTCTCGCTAAAAAAGTTAGCGCATCAAAAGTAAACTTTTTATCACATATGAAATATTACTTGGCAGTTTTAATCGCTGTGCTTGTTTCAGCAATATTCATTGTTGCATTTTTAGGAATTAGGTTAGATTTTGAATACGCGGGCGGAACAGTTCTAACTGTGGTCGTTGATGGCGTTCAAGACGAAGGTAAATATAATGAGACTTGCAATAAGATTGATGAAATTTTAAAATCAAACAACTTGGAAGTTTCATCATATCAACTTGAAGAAACAGCGTTCGGCGATGCAGTCGTTGTTAAGATTTTAAGTAAAGATACAGCAAAAAATGAAGCTGTTAAAAATGCTATAAATGCAGAATTTGGTTATAATGCAGAAGACCTTGTTCAAAAAAATTATGTTAAAGCAGTAACCGTTGATGGCACAGCAATTTATGGAACAAAAATGGCAGCAGTTGCTTTGTCAGTTGCTATTGTAGTTTTGGCACTTGCAGCAATCTTCAGATATGACTTGTCAACAGCAATAAACTATTTGGTATCAATTTTATTAGATTTAGTCATTTTATTATCAATGGTTATAATTTGCAGAATACCTATCAATTTCTCAATAACTGCAGCATTTGTGTTTGTCTTTGTTTTGTCTAGTTTGTTTAAATTATTGTTCTTTAAACAAGCAAAACAAAATGTTAAAGACGAAAACTTAAAAGATAAAACAAGGGTTGAAATTGCAAATTTAACATTGAGAGAAATCTTTAGCCCATTAGTTGTAATCAGCATAGTTTGCGTTATCGCTTTGATTCTTCTTGCAGGCCTTGGAACATTACAACTTAGAGCATTTGCAATTCCAGCATTGATTGGCGTTGTTTTCTCAGCGCTCACAACATTCTATTTAACTCCATATCTTTGGGAAAAGATAAACATCAAAAGAAGAGTTAAATCTAAGAAAAATTAATAAAAAACACATCGTTTGATGTGTTTTTTTTACGCAGTCAAGATTAATACTAAGATGATGAACATTTATATTGCATTAACAGCGGATAGCATTAGTTCGTTTGTCTTTTGATTTGTGAGCGAATATACAATGATTTTGCCATTTCTTTTACAAGAGATTAAATGCTGGCTTTTTAAATATTTTAATTGATGAGATATTGTTGTTTGATTTATTTTCAGCAAAGTGGACAAATCATTGACGCACATATCGCACATTGCTAAACAAGAAATGATTTTTAATCTTGTTGCATCTGAAAATACTTGGAAAAAATCCGCCAATTTTTCAGTTTCGTTGCAACTTGGCAAATAATTTAAAATTTCCCTTTTTGAGCGTTCATTCAATAATAAATATCTTTGTTCCATATCTGTCTCTTATACACATCTGACGCTGCCGACGATA
>ERZ1026977.868-NODE-868-length-13153-cov-9.690945_pt1 | contig 13153 bp, 10 predicted proteins | sample MGYA00519292_ERZ1026977 | MGnify/ENA primary metagenome ERZ1026977 (study PRJEB26926, sample SAMN06164410) | human gut metagenome | biome: ENVO:00009003; feature: ENVO:2100002; material: ENVO:00002003 | host: Homo sapiens | place: USA | collected 2012 ... | reverse complement strand
CTACACGAGCCTTATCGTCGGCAGCGTCAGATGTGTATAAGAGACAGATGTGGTATCCCAGACGGTCAGAATCGCCCTCGTAGCATCTGATTTTCCCTGTAAAGACAAGCCTGCCTTTTTTCACAGACAGCTTCATCTCGTCATATGGTATTATATACAGCCTGCGTTGTATCCCGCCCGTGTCCGCCGATATTTTTCCGCCGTACCTGCTGAGAATTGCGGCGGATTTCTGTATCTCGAAGTAGGTGCATCGTTTTATACGTCTTGACCGTGTTTCGCATATAAAGAATAAAAGAAAGGTGAACGCAAGCCACACGGCAACGCATATCGCAGGAATCGCAAGTCCTGCGGCGAGAAACCCCTCCGTCCGCCAATTTCTTGTCTGTATTATCAGCGACATAAGGCTCAGAAGCGCCGGGAGCGCAAGCACAGCTCCGACAGCTACGCTTGCTTTCTGGCAGACAGTGCGTGCTTTCGATGTGTCGGCGTGAAAAAAATTCTGCATAGACCCTGCGGAACAACATTCCGCTACCGCACCTCCCTTACGACAAACTTCTGCTTATACTAATTATATTATAGCCGCCTTACAAAAGTCAACGAACTTTTCTTAATTAATTTGTATAAAAACAAGCTGTACTTTTTAAACAATTCGCAGAATTTTTAAAAACCGACTAAAAAACTGCCGATTCTGCTTGATTTATTGTTCAATTTATTGTATACTTAATGATAAATGATAATATAGGCGTGTTGGGTGCGGCTGTGATGCCTTTTCCCCGTGTCTTAAGGAAAGGGGAGTTGTGCTTTTTGAGCTATAAGAAAGAAGACTTTACTTCTTTTGAGATAACCTCGCTTGACGGTGAGCGGCTGATGTACACCGAGAGCAACTTCGACTTTCCGATAATGTACGACCTTAACGATAATATTATCGACAATATGCTGATGATAAAGGGCAAGAGAATGCCCGAGATCGACACATCTCAGTATGTTTACGTCATCGCCCGTATGCGTGACGGTGACCGTTACAGATACAAGACGAACGTATCCGTATCGACCGACCGCCAGCTTAATGTGATATTAAGACCCGACAAGGCGGAGCTTCTTGAAGAGCGCAGAAGATATTTCAAGATAAAAACGAATGAAAGAGCGTTTATAACGCTCAGAATGCAGGAGGGTGACGACAAGCCCACCCCGCTTGATCCGCCTGCCGAAATATACATCAAGGATATAAACGTCGGTGGAGTATTTTTCATCTGCACCGACGCACGCAGGCATTTTGCCAAAGGCGACAAATTGCTGATGATAATCAATCTGGCCGGCTCACGCCTTGAGCTTAATGCGGAGGTGCTGAGAGAACAGGCGATAGATTCGCAGGAAACCGATACAGGCTACGGATGCCGCTTTATCGGTGTTTCTCATTCGCAGGAAGAAACTATTTCAAGATATATCTACAAGCTGCAGTTTGAAATGCTGCAGAAGGAACGTGAAAAACGTGATATGATTTGACAGATTTTAATTAACATAAAAATATGAAACGGTTGATATTTAAGGGTTTCGGAGGTTTTATAAAATGCAGTCATTAAAGATTAAAACGACTTTACGCATACTCACTACGGTTTTCGCCGTAATACCGATGCTGATAGTCGGCATAGTGGGATATTTCAGTATGACGGGCTTTGCCGCAAATTCGGTAAGCCAGTTTGCAAGAGCGGCAGGTGCGGCTCAGCAGGAGATAATCAATCAGTACATAAACGAGTGTATATCCGATGTTGCTTATCTTTCATTCAGCAGGTCTGCAGGAACGCTTGCAAAGAGCGGTCAGGGCGATGACGCAAAGTCAATGCTTTCGCTCATTGCTGAGAATATCGCCGACAGAAACAGCGGCTTCAAGAACCTTGTGATAACCGACCCCTCCGGCAATATCGTTTACGAATATGAGGATATACAGGGCATGAAGGAGAGCTTCTTCGGCTTCGAGGAGCTTGAGGGCTATTCCGAAGGCTCGACAAAGATTTCAAAGATCTATATGAATAACGAGGACTACGAAACAAGCGTGTTCTACGTTGCAAAGAGCATAGATGCGGACAGTCTTAACAATATCGACGGATTCGCCATAGAGATTATCGACCTTTCAAAGATAAGCGAAATACTGTCTAAGTCGTCATACGGCGACGGCAAGGGCTATCTTTCCGTAACCGACGGCACAGGATGCGTGCTGAATTACGAGGGTACCGCCGTACAGAAGATAGATGATATTTCCGACAGCGGAATAATAGATGTTATGAAGTCCACAACTAAGCCCACATCGGCTGAAAATAACGTTGACTATAACGCAGGCGGTAAGCTCGGCTGCTACAATTATTTCACAGGTGCGTCCACGTCAAACTGGAAGTGGGTAAGCGTTTACCCTGCAAATATGGCAATGTCGCAGATTACAGTTCCTCTTGCAATATCGCTCGGTGTTATGGTGGCTCTTGCTGTTATATGCGCACTGCTCGGTATTCTTATCACAAAGTCTATCGTAAACCCGATGAACGAGATGGTAAAGGTTGCCCGTGAGATACAGGAGGGCGACCGTGACAAGCGTCTTGATATAAAGGCACACAATGAGTTCAAGGATATTTCCGAGCTGTTCAACAATATGCTCGATGACGTAAGTATGTCTGAGGAGCTTCACAGAACGATTTCGGACATTTCGGACAATATGCTGTTCGAGTGGGATTTCCACAAGGAAACAATGTACGTTTCGGATAACTTCAAGGAGAAGTTCGACATAGACCCGTCAGAAGCTCAGCTTGCAAACGGTAAGTTCCTTGATAAGATAATGGCGGAGGATTATGCCGAAATCTATAAGCGTGATATAAGCACACTGCTCAAGAACAGAACAGGTCACAGCGGCGAGTATCAGATGACCACAAAAAACGGAAGCCTGTTATGGTTCTCTATCCGTGCGCTCTGCGTTACCGACCGTCTTGGCGAACCGCTCCGTGTTATCGGTGTCGTAACCGACATAGACAGCGAAAAGAAGCTTGAGCTTCAGCTTTCCGAGCGTGCAAGCTATGACTTCTTATCACAGCTTTATAACAGAAGCACATTTGAGCGTGAGCTTAAGAGCGAGATTGAGCGTAGCGCACACGCAAAGGTTGCAGTACTCTTTATAGACGTTGACGACTTCAAGTTCATAAACGACCGTTTCGGACATTCCGTAGGTGACGAGGTTATCAAGTATGTTGCCGGCTGTATCAAACAGCGTGTAAAGGGAAGCGGATTCGCAGGACGTTTCGGCGGTGACGAGTTTGTTCTTTGTATCACCGATCCTAAGCAGATCGAGGAGATAGAGAGCCTGTCGCTTGACCTTATAGATGAGCTTTATGAAGGCTATCATTCAGAGCTTGCTAACGTTTCGATAAATGTAAAGGCAAGTATCGGTATTGCATTCTTCCCCGAACACGGCGATGACAGCAACAAGGTAGTTGCCGCCGCTGACGAGGCTATGTACTTCGTAAAGAAGAACGGTAAGGCAAACTACCACATCTATCAGCCCGAAGATTCCGATATGGAAGATCTTCAGCACACATTGTAATTAAAGTAATCAGAAATATTCATACCCGCTTTTTCAGCGGGTATGATTGCTTTTATCTGTAAATAATTTGAAAACCTAAAATTTAACCCGATAAGGCAAAGAGAGGATACACTGTATGGCAGTTGTTATAGCGATAACAAATCAGAAGGGCGGTGTCGGCAAAACCACGACCTGCGCCGCATTCTGCGGAGGACTAACCGAAAGCGGTAAGAGCGTTCTTGCAATAGACCTCGATCCGCAGGGAAATCTCAGCTTCAGCCTTGGTGCTGACGCAGAAGAAAGCTATACTATGTACGATGTATTCAAGGGAAACTGCACCGTAAAAGAGGCAATACAATGCACGGATAACTGCGATGTTATCCCCGCAAACATACTGTTGTCGGGCTGTGAGCTTGAGCTTACCGGTGTTGGCAGAGAGTACCTTCTCAGAGAGGCACTGTCTGATGTTATGGACGATTATGATTACATAATGATAGACACCCCTCCTGCGCTTTCAATCCTCACGATAAACGCATATACAGCTGCGGACAAGCTGATTATTCCGATGATAGCCGAGATACTCAGCCTGCAGGGAATAGCACAGCTTAAAGAAACGATTTTCGCCGTAAAGAAATATTACAACAAGGATCTGGAGATTACAGGCATATTGCTTAATAAATATAATCCCCGACTTGTGCTTACAAAAGAAGTTGAGGAGCTTGCAGGAATGATAGCCGAACAGCTTGGCACAAAGATACTCAGCTCAAGGATAAGCACAAACGTTTCTCTTGCGGAAGCCCCTGCACACGGCATTTCAATAATGGAATATGCCCCACGCTCCAAGGCGACCGCAGAATACCGGAATCTTATCAATGAAGTGACCGGTGTGCCAATGAAAAAATCGCAGAGAAAAGACAGCAAACGTCCCGTCCGCAGACCGTCAAAAAAACAGTAATTCATGAAAGGAGCGCCTCCTGTGGCAGAAGAATATAAATCAAGCAAGACAAGACAGGTAATGAATCTTATAAATGCAAAGCCCTCAGGTGTCAATCCGTTCTTACCGCCTGCCGAGCAGGAAAGAGAGAAAAGATCGCTTGCCGAAAGCACCGTAGAGGACAAACTGCGTAACTATACGCAGTCAAAGCGAGGCACATCCGCTCCTAAATCTCACACAAAGCATAACCCGATGCTCCATATCCCCGAGGACGATGAGCCGCAGCAGACGGTTAAAAGCGTAACACGTCACACAGGACAGATAACGATAGACATAAACCGCATAATCATTGACGAGATACTTGACGATGCGTTAAGACGCTTCAACACCTGCCATTGCGAAAAATGCAAGCGGATAATATCCGAAAAGGTGCTTGACCTTGTTCCCGTAAAAATAGTAACGGTAACACAGGATGAGGAGCGTTCGGTAGTAGACGGCTATTGCAGCTATGCCCGAAAGGATATATACTCTGCAATCGTCAAGGTCGTTCTTGAAAACAAACGCAGACCCTTCCACAACGAACGGCTGTGAGCCGCTTCAAATTCCGCCTGCGGCTGTGTGCCGCATCAAATTCGCCGTTCTATTTGATTGAGCTTTGCCTGACTTTCGTTACCGGCGGGTTCCTTACGGAACACCATTTTGACGTTAAAATGGGAAATTAAAGTTTTGATCAATCTTTTTCAAAAGATTGATTGCGGTCATTTGTGTCGCTGCGTCCTTGCAGCGACTTTTTTTGTGACCGCTATCAAGCATCCATACTTGTGATTCCTAAGACAACGTCTTAGGTCGCTTTCCGCAGAAAGCGAAATTTCTTATTATAAAGCGAATTTTTGCCGGCGTGCCGCCGCTCCCGGTTCGCCGTTCTGACGGTTGGCGAATTGCGTAACCTTCGTTACTGTCGATAAACTGATTATTATGAAACCCCACACAGCAAAATATGTCGCCAACACCGCTTAAAACAATTTCTATACTGATAAGGTATTAATATTTTCGTGAGTATACCGGTACAACTGCACTGACATTTACCTTTCAAAAAACGCCACTCTGAGTACTAACCTGCGGACGTGTAGCGTTAAGCGTCCCTGCATACGCATAGTTTTGAAATACGACCGTTTGCGCCAAAGCACTATCACACTTGCCTCCCTTGTCAAAGGGAGGTGGATTGACGGCAAGGCACAAACTGTTGATTTATTGCGTTTGCTTGCAGTATATCCGCCTTTTTATACTACAAGCTTTTCTGCCGTCAAGACGGAGGGATTGTCACGCAACCCTCGCCTGTATCAACCCTTCCAAAACCGCACTATCCTTCGAAAAGCACTATATCCTTGCCCGCCCTCGAAAAAGGGTGAGGTTCTGTTGTTCGGTCAAACCTAGCCAACTATGGTGGTGATTGTAGTTGCTTAGAAGTTGTTTTCCTAATTGCTTTGGCTCTTTCCCTTGTACATAGTAGCAACGTAACAGAATAGCGAACCCGAGAAGTGCTGTCCGACAAAAAGAACTATCGGTAGCTTGCCACGATAGATAAATGTTAAAAGGAAATAATAGAAGCACATCAAATATAATGCTTTTTCTACAAACTGAAAGCCACAGCTTTTGCTGTGGCTTTCAGGTATATACCCCGAAATTTAAATCCTATAGCGCAGAATAAAACAAAAACCCCTCCGCCATAAGCGGAGGGGCTGTATGCTCTTTAATTAAAGCATCTCATCACTTAAAAGTGATTACTTGCTTCTCTTCTTAAGAACGATACCTGTTGTAGCAACTGCTGCTGCTGCGAGAGCTGCAGGGATAACTGCTACTGCCGCACCTGTAGGAGGGTTAACGGGCTCGCCTGAGCAATCGCCGGGCTTAACAGGATCTGATTCGCCGGGCTTAACAGGATCTGATTCGCCGGGCTTAGTAGGATCTTCTGATTCGCCGGGCTTTACTGTGATTTCTTCATTGATTCTAACCTGATCGATAGCGATTGTGGGGATAGCATCGCCGTCAGCAGCCTTGAGGTCTGTGCAAACTGCGATGAATGCCACACCATCGATAACCTTGTCAAGGTCGATTGTTACAACATAAGTACCATTACCTGTTACTTCAACGGGAGTGCACTTAGCGTTTGCATTGACCGTGTCACCTTCGCCCTGGAACTGGCATTCCCACTTGGAGTCAGCCATAGCGATCCAAGCCTTGAAGGGAGTTGTGAAGTTTGTAACTGTAAACTTAACAGAAATCTTGTTAGCACCTGCAAAAGCAGCCTTATCAGCGATTACGTCTGCATCGTTGCCGGTCCATTCATTGATGATGTTTGTACGAACAAGACCTGAATCGATAACTGTCCTACCTGAGTTAGCAATTTTAACGTCAGCGGGAGCTACAGGCTCAGCAGGATCTTCTGTCTTACCGGGATCAACAGGAGGATCAACAGGATCAACAGGATCAACAGGATCAACAGGATCAACAGGATCAACGGGCTTTACTGCAGCTTCTTCATCGTTGATTGTTAATGTGTACTGAACGCCTTTATATGTATCCCAGCTTAAGCAGTAGAAATCAACTACAGCACCCTTAACAACGGGGATAGAAAGCTGACCACCGTCAGCGCCGACAGTGCCTACCCATGTTTCGGTGCCAACGCCGTCTTTAGTATCTCCAACACCATCACCGTTTACATCCCAAGCCCATGCTATGCTTGCACCGCCCCACTGATAGTACTTAACTGTACCGTCGGGGTTCTTAACAGCAACGCCTGCAGAGCAGTAATCGTTCCAACCTGATCCAGCTGCTGCTGCATCAGCTGAAAGTGCAACATCAACCTTAAGCGCATCAATGTCGCCCTTAACTGTGTATGTGTATGACGGAGTTTTACCATCGGTAAATGAAATATCTGCCTTTGTCTGAATAGGCTTAGGCTTAGCGGGATCATTGTTCTTAAGGTTAACCTTCCAGTTGATTGTGTAATCAACGCCGTCGCCCTTGCTTAACATTACGCTGAAAGCGGGGTTAACTGTTTTGCCTTCGATTTCCTGCGGAGCGAGAACTGCATCCGAAACTGTATAAGTGTCAGCAGCAGTTGCATCCTGCTTCCATGTGCTACCTGTCTTTTCATCAATTACTTTTGTTGAGTTGTAACCGATGAGGAAAGTAGTGTCGCTTGTGAATGTGATTGATTCGACATCTTCGGGCTTGTTGCCTTCCAGAATATCTTCAATCTTTAAGTCCTTCTGTGTCCACCATGCTGTATCACTGAATGTGATAGAACCGGCAAAAGCACTTACTGCAAGTGAAGAAACTGCGATTGCAGCAGCGCAAACACTTGCTAAAGTTTTTGTAAACTTCATTGGTTTTGTCCTCCATAAAATATTTTTTTAGCTTTTAAGCTATTTTTTATCATACTATATCGCAGTTTTTTTTACAAGTGTCATTTTGCACAAAAAAACTTTTTCGTTTTGGTGAAACAATATAAACAGTAATGTGATTTTGTGCCTTTACAGCATTAAATTTGAAAATATGCCAAATTATATGATAAAAAAAGCCCCTCCGCCATAAGCGGAGGGGTCATATGCTCTTTAATTCAAAGTGTTAAACCGTTTAAAAGCAATTACTTGCTTCTCTTCTTAAGAACGATACCTGTTGTAGCAACTGCTACTGCTGCGAGAACTGCAGGGATAACTGCTACTGCAGCACCTGTAGGAGGGTTAACGGGCTCGCCTGAGCATTCGCCGGGGTTAACAACATCGCCTGAAGATTCACCGGGCTCAGCAGGATCTTCTGTTTCGCCGGGCTTAGTAGGCTCTTCTGTTTCACCGGGCTCTACTGCAGCTTCTTCATCGTTGATTGTTAATGTGTACTGAACGCCTTTATATGTATCCCAGCTTAAGCAGTAGAAATCAACTACAGCACCCTTAACAACGGGGATAGAAAGCTGACCACCGTCAGCGCCGACAGTGCCTACCCATGTTTCGGTGCCAACGCCGTCTTTAGTATCTCCAACACCATCACCGTTTACATCCCAAGCCCATGCTATGCTTGCACCGCCCCACTGATAGTACTTAACTGTACCGTCGGGGTTCTTAACAGCAACGCCTGCAGAGCAGTAATCGTTCCAACCTGATCCAGCTGCTGCTGCATCAGCTGAAAGTGCAACATCAACCTTAAGCGTATCAATGTCGCCCTTAACTGTGTATGTGTATGACGGAGTTTTCTTATCGGTAAATGAAATATCTGCCTTTGTCTGAATAGGCTTAGGCTCAGCGGGCTTTGTATCTGTGTCAGCAGCTGCGGGATATGTAGCGAGTAAATCGCCGGCCTTATCATAGAAATCAACCTTGTCGATTGTTAATGTAGCAGGAGTCTGATTGCCCTCTTCTCCCAGAGCATTCATCCACCATACTTCTACCTTGAAGTAACCGTTTGACTTACCGTCTGCATCCTTAGTCTGAAGACCGCCGATGCTGTCCCAAACCCATTGATGTGTGCCGGCTTCACTGCTTTCGATCTGGTCTGATGAAGCCCAACCGTTATTGGCAACAGTGTTACCGCCTAAAGCACCGTTAGCATAAGCCTCAGTTGTAATAGTAGCTACTGCCTTATCAACCTTGCCTGCCCATGCTTCAACGCTGTCATCAAAGGGAAGTTCCCATAAATTAACCTGACCTGCATCCTGAGGTTTACTGTTCTCAGGAACAGTCATTGAAACTAATGCGTCTGCTGCAAATGCGCTTACTGCAAGTGATGATACTGCAAGTGAAGCTGCTGCGATTGCAGCTAAAGTTTTTGTAAACTTCATTTTTTTGTCCTCCATAAAATATTTTTTTGCATTTAAGCTATTTTTAATCATACTATATCGCAATTAGATTTGCAAGTGGCATTTTGCACAAAAATACATTTTTGTTTTGGTGAAACAATATAAACATTCATGGGATTTTGTACGTTTACAGCATTAAATCTGAAAATACAACAATTTGTATAACAAAAAACTTAGCATTAAGCGAAGCTCCGGTTCTGTTATTAACTGTTTTTGTAAAATCCGTTTCATTTGTATGTATTGCAAACGTTACAAACGACACATTTTCTTTATTCTGCTCCGTTTATTATGTTCCCCTTGACTAATCGCCCCGTTTAATGTACAATATAATAGAGAAAATATACAGACAGCACGCACTTCGTGCCATATATTCTGCTTCCCGGCAGTCAAAAATCAATATATGGTTATACTGCACAAAAAACATTCTTATTTTTTTACTTATCCGATACACAGAATTTTCATTTCGAGTGAAACTTTTTCTGAAATTCAGCCTACTACAAAGTAGGTGACAAAGTGAGGTGAGCCGATGGGCGCAGAGATTCACGGAGGTCACGAGAATAACGAAGAATATTTCAACCGTGTCTACAACGAAACCTGCAGATCCGTTTCCCGTTTTGTAGTCAGCAAATGCGGAAATATGGAAGATGCGGAAGATATTATTCAGAACGTCTATACACGTTTCTTCAAGCGTATAAGCGAAAAAGGACACGAGGACATCGAAAGCCCGGAGGCTTTCCTTATAAATATAGCAAAGTTTGAATGCCGTACCTATTTTTCGGACAGGAAGAAGGATGACAAGGTTACCTCTTTTTCCGACTATACCGAAGAAGAAATGGTCGCTATCGAACGGGAGATGTCCAAGCCTCAGCAAAGACTTGAGGACGTTATCAGCAACAAGATCGTTGCGAAACAGATTTTCGATGACATAATGAAGACCGATGAACTGACAGGTCAGATATTCTATCTTCATTTTGCGTGTGATATGAAGCTGGAGGACGTAGCGAAGGCGCTTGATGTCAAGTTGTCTACCGTTAAAAACAAACTCTATCGCACAATAGAAAGACAAAAGAAAAAATTCAAATTATAACGACTTACGGAAGGGGGCTTTCAGATGAATACAAACGATTTTTACAAAGAACTGATGAGCGAGTATTCGTTTGATTACGAGAAGATAAGAAAAGCCGCTATGGGTAAGTCTGTACAGGCTAAAAAGAGCAGGCTGAAAACGGTTTGGCTTTCTGTGGCAGGTGCCGCAGCCGCCGTAGCTATCACATTTTCAAGCGTAGCCCTGCTGAATTCCGGCAGTCCTGTTGTTGTTTCACCGACAACCTCGATAAGTGCGGAAGACCGTTTCAGAATGGCTATGGAGGCATACAGCAAGGCGGAAGAGAATACCGAAGAGGTTTTCCTTTATGTTACTTTCAGAAATACAGTAACGCCCGAAGAGATGCAGAGCATTTTAGCTAAGGCAGACAGCAAGGGCAACATCCGTGTTACAGAGGTTTATCTTTCCGATAACACAAAGGTAAAGGGTAGCGAGGCTATCGCCGCATTATTCGAGGAGAACGTTAAGGATATTACAGCAGTAAAGGTATATTGCCCCGGCAACTTCCTGATAAAGCTGACAGCGCTTGACGGCGTTTACCTTGTCGAAACAGAAGATTCCTTCTCAAAAGATGATTTTTCTGCGATAGATACAAGCAGCGAGTACGATTACTACCCCGACTACAGCACAACCGAGCCGGTCACACCGCCCGACGCTGTTCCCGGAGATACGACTAACGTAGCCGAGTAAAAATTTCTCCCTATATATTATAATAGTATACCGCCCGTAAGACTTAACGGTTTTACAGGCGGTTTTTGCATTCTGCAAACGCCGTGTAATCGTTTTAACAAAATTTGCGGATAAGTCTGTTTTGATATTGACTTTTTCCGTGAAAACCATTACAATATGATTGACACAATTAAAAAGGCTGTCCGCATATCAAAAAAACGGCAGTCAAGGAAAGAAAGGTATCTATGAAGAAAAGAATGCTCGCCGCAATTTTAAGCGGCATAATGGTGATAACGGGAATTTCCGCTTGCTCGGGAAATGCCGCAACATCATCTGAAAACAGTTCGGCTTCAACAACAACTACCACAACAAAGGCGGAAACGACAACCACGACCGCCGAAACCACTACAACCACAACGACCACAACACAGAATCCGGAACCCGCACCTGCCGAAACAAAAGGTGACTCTGTTCAGTTCTCGCAGAACTTAATGCCCGGCTGGAACCTCGGTAATCAGCTTGAGTCAAACTCCGACGGAACACCGAGCGAAACAGCGTGGGGCAACCCCGTAATTACCGAAAATCTCATCAAGCAGGTAAAGGCACAGGGCTTCAAGTCTATCCGTATTCCCGTGTCATATCTTTCTAAGATAGGCGCAGGCCCCGACTACACTATCGACTCAAAGTGGCTCGACAGAGTGCAGGAAGTAGTCGATATGTGCATTGATAACGGACTTTACGCTATAATCAACGTTCACGGCGACGGCTACTACAGCATAAAAGGCGGCTGGCTTCTCTGCGGCGAACCCGCTTCCGAGCAGGAGACTATAAAAGCAAAGTACGAAAAGGTCTGGGAGCAGATAGCAAATCGCTTCAAGAACTATGACGATCACCTCGTGTTCGAGTCAATGAACGAAGTGTTTGACGGATCATACGGCAACCCCAAACCCGAATACTACAACAACATCAACGCATACAATCAGATTTTCGTTGATACGGTAAGAAAAGCAGGCGGCAATAACAACAGCCGTTATCTGCTTATCCCCGGCTGGAACACAGATATAAACTTCACAACAGGCGACTGCGATACATATACAATGGAAGCAAAGTTAGTTATCCCGAATGACAGCAGGATAATGGTTTCCGTCCACTACTACACCCCGTGGGAATTCTGCGTAGACGAAGGCAAGGATACCTTCTATAAATGGGGCGACTCGGTCAAGAAATTTGTAAAGCGCAGACAGAGTGAAACGCTCGTAAACAGACAGTTCGATAAGCTCTACAATGCGTTTATCAAGAACGGTTACGGCGTTGTAATAGGCGAGTACGGCTCAAACGACAAGACCTCAAAGGATAAGAGCAATACTACATATCGTGCTTATTTCGCAGAGTATGTGAATTATGCCGCTCATCAGAGAAATATAGTTACTGTTTACTGGGACAACGGCTATAACGGTAATCACGGCTTCGGCTTATTCGACCGCACAGAGTGCACAGTAACCCAGCCCGAAATAATCAATGGCATCATAAACGGCGCCAAGGCGACAACAGCACCCGTCGCACCTACAGAATAAATTTAGCCGAAGACTGAAAAAATTTGTATAATTTTCCGCTTGCTTTTTCGGAAGAAATGTAGTATAGTAGTCTTTACAGAAAGAAGAAAGGAATGATACTTATTATGAAGAAATTAACCTCTGCGGTTACAGCCGCAGCAATGTCGATATTACTGGGTATTACCTGCTTTGCCGAAGAAATCGGCGCAAGCACAGTAGTCGGAGCAAGCAGTGGCAACACAAACACAGGCGTTCAGTTCGACCCGACAATATATATTGTCTGCGGTGTTGCTCTTGCAGTTGTTATCGCCGTAGGCATTATAACAGCAGTACTCAGTAAGAAGAAAAAGAATAAGTAATTTCTTTGCGAGCCTCCCACACAGGAGGCTCGCTCCAGTCTGTCGAAAAACTTCTATCGTTGATAAAAATGGGGTGTCGAGCGTTGCTTGCTTTGTTGGTTTTGCATCGTGCAAAACTT
>ERZ1026977.849-NODE-849-length-13382-cov-5.264426_pt1 | contig 13382 bp, 10 predicted proteins | sample MGYA00519292_ERZ1026977 | MGnify/ENA primary metagenome ERZ1026977 (study PRJEB26926, sample SAMN06164410) | human gut metagenome | biome: ENVO:00009003; feature: ENVO:2100002; material: ENVO:00002003 | host: Homo sapiens | place: USA | collected 2012 ... | reverse complement strand
TCATGCCTAGTCTCGTGGGCTCGGAGATGTGTATAAGAGACAGTTTATAATATTTGTTCAAATATCTCTCGGTCTCCGCATTTGTTTTATTTTCAAATGCGGTGCAAAATTACGAAAATGTTTTTATATTCGCATATTAAATTCACATTAAATATTGAAAAAAGATGGGAAAGAACACATTTTTACAGGACTTTAAGGCGTTTGCCATGAAAGGAAACGTCATAGACATGGCTGTCGGTGTAGTTATTGGTGGTGCGTTTGGAAAAATCGTATCATCATTGGTTGCTAATGTAATTATGCCTCCGATTGGTTTACTGGTTGGTGGTGTGAACTTTACGGATTTGAAATGGGTAATGAAAGCGGCTGAAATCGGAGCTGATGGTAAAGAGATTGCTCCTGCCGTTTCTTTGGATTACGGGCAGTTTCTGCAAGCGACTTTTGACTTTCTGATTATAGCCTTCTCCATATTCTTATTTATACGTCTGATTACGAAATTGACTACAAAGAAAAATGAGGAAGCTCCGGCAGCGCCTCCCGCTCCTCCTGCACCTACCAAAGAAGAAGTGTTGTTGACGGAGATTCGTGATTTACTGAAAGAGAAGAATTAATAACGGCTGGGTCCTATAAACATTATTTCTTTATTGGGCCGGTTATACTTCTAACTAGTTGTCTTGCCACATTCGGGTAGTTTCAGCTATCAGTATTTGTCTGATGAGGAAACCCGGATGTGGCAAATTTGATTTATAGTCCGATCGGTTCTACCTGATATCCTTTTTCAAGTAAAAGCGCGATTAATCCGTCTTTGCCCGGAAGGTGGCGGACGCCTACGGCGATGAAGGTGGGCTGGGCTTTCATCAGTTCGGGTATCTTGTTCATCCAATTCAGATTTCTGCGCTTTAACAAATCCTCCCGTATTCGTTTCCCTATCTCTGTTAATTTCGGTGAGGTTCGGAAGATCGAATCTACTTTCACTTCAAAATCTATCAGGCTTTTCATGTTTTGAGTACGATACACATCTGAAAGGGTATTGACGAAAGATAAAGGTGAAATTTCGTCATCTTCCCGTAGATCTGATATTAATTCGTCAGCTTCTTTCTTTAGATTACTTTTTTCTGATACAAAGGCGTCGAATATGTCCTCCAAGCCGACAATTGTGAGGCCTTTCTCTTTTGCTTTTTTTTCTAAAGCTATGTCCATAACTTGAGATTTCATACTATCAATCCGACTTTGGGAGTATCCTGTGTCTACCAATTTCTTACCTTTTTCTATCTCTCCTAAAATAAGGGCTAAGAAATTAGGCTTTATATACATCTTATTTAAAGGAGATTTTAAACTTTGACGTACTATGGAATCGAGAAAATGAAAATCTTCTTTATTTAATAAGTCGGCATAGGTTGTGTCTTTAGGTAGTTTTATAGCGGCTCCGACCTGAGCAGGGGTTGGTTTGGACGTTGTTTCGCTTTCTCCGGCGAATTGGCTACAAGCGTTAAAGGCTTGGTGGAGTTCGGGAATACTGTCGGTATATTGATATAGTATGTCGTATGTACCATGATATGTTCCGAACAGATAAGAGGGATGCGAAAGACCGTTGCCTGAAATTTTCCATAACCAACCGCCTTCCGGTCGCTGTTTCGCAGTGGAAGTACAGGTGATAAAGGTTGCAATGGTAAGAAATGCCAGGAATAGTTGATTGAATTTTTGCATAGCTATTATGATTATAATATTTATAAATCTTATTATAGTACGTCTCCGCCTTTGGGTGTGGGACAAATTTGTGGAATGTTTAGTAACGGACAATGAATGCATTGTTCTGCATTTTTACATGTTCCGCTTAGTTTTATTTTATTCTGGATACGCTGTCTGCGTTTTTTTACGGCATCGTAATTTTTACCTAGTAGGTTGGCAATCTCTTTTAGAGATACTTTCTCGAATATCAGGATACAGATAAAAATCTCGTAAGACGACAACTGGATTGATTCCAGAAAACTTATCAATGGCTGGTTTATTTTTCGATAGAATCCTAGGATTTCGGTGTATTCATCGTATGAAGGTTCAGCAGGTTTTTGATTTTCCAATGTTTGCATCCGCTCGCGTAGGGAAGCGATAATGGCTTCTTGTGTCTGATTGCGGAAAGTAACATCCTGATTGACTTGTTCTATTTCCTGGAAAAGTGATCTCCAGTATGTACTTGCTTGTTTTTGCCTCTTGAACATAATAATAGCTACCGGAATTAAGAGGATAACTAATAGTACCAATCCCAGAATAATGAGTTGTTGCAGTTGTAGTTGCTGCAGCAAGATGTCGTGTTCAATCAATGATTGCGAAGGATTAGATTGCGTAATCTCGGTTATCATGATGTCTAAAAGTTTGGTATAAGAAATATGTAAAAAGAATAAATACAATAGTGGCTGCCAGATTGACTATCCATAGATCTCCTGTCATTGCTGAGTTTACCTGTTGGGGAAGGGGATGATAATAATTAGTCATGACATATGCCACGCTTGAGACTTGTAAAAGAATATGTGTTATCAGGCAAGTCCATAGGCTCCGGCTATATACATACAACCAGCCGAACCATAGTCCGTATATTAATCCTAGTACAGGTAATAAGGTCATGCACCCCCACACTACAGAATAAATTATTGCGGCTATTATAATTGATTTTCGGATGCCATATTCTGTCAGTAGTCCTCTTAGAATGATTCCTCTAAAAATGACTTCTATTATAAAAGGCATGAGTATTGCGCTGATAAAAGGATAAATGTAAGCCTCGTTTGAGTCTTTTGTTCCAATTTCTGTGAATATCTTTTTGAGAAACTCCGGGAATGGTACGATTGAATAAATCAGTGCATGTACCCACGGAAGGCAGAGAGTTCCTCCTGCTGCAAGTAATAGTACCTTTATATTTGGTTTGTCAAAACGGAGTATGGAGCGGTCCATTGCTTTGGTTCGGAAAGCTATTGCCAGTATTGTTACTGTGCTTACATATAGTATAGTCGCACATAGATAGCTAGGTACGCCTGATATGATGCAGATAACTTGAACGATTACAGTCCACAGAATAAAGAAGACAGCTAGCCAAATAGATTGACGGCAATTGGGAAAAGTGAGTATTTCCATAGTTTTTAATTTAATGTAATTATATAGAAGACTAAAAACAGTGTTGCAAAGTAGTTTCTTTTTTGTGATAATACCAAATTGGTGGAAAAGTCTAAAGGGACAGGCATATATACATTAAAAAGCGTTGTATGAGCTGTACATAATGGCTTAAATGGTATTTGCGGGACAAAGATTAACTCATTTTAACTCAGTGTTCCCTTGTCTTGAGAGCGATAGCAGAAAATAAAAAATGGTTTCATGATGTTTTGAATATACTAAAATGATAGATTTTTGACTTATATCTTATATAGATTGCGTACTTTTTCCTACTTTTGCAGACCATTTATTTAAAAACCCATACATTGATATGCAGGAAAAAATAATAATTCTTGATTTCGGTTCGCAAACTACGCAACTTATTGGACGTCGTGTACGCGAGTTGGACACGTATTGCGAAATTGTTCCTTATAACAAATTTCCTAAAGAAGATACAACAATCAAAGGAGTTATCCTTTCCGGAAGCCCTTTTTCGGTTTATGATAAAGATGCTTTCAAAGTAGATTTGAGTGAGATTCGTGGTAAATATCCTATATTGGGAATTTGCTATGGCGCACAGTTTATGTCGTATACTAACGGTGGGAAAGTAGAGCCGGCCGGTACGCGTGAATATGGGCGTGCGCATCTGACTTCTTTCTGTAAGGATAATGTGTTGTTCAAAGGAGTACGCGAAAATACACAGGTGTGGATGAGCCATGGCGATACGATTACTGCTATCCCTGCTAACTTTAAAAAGATTGCTTCAACGGACAAAGTTGATATTGCTGCCTATCAGATTGAAGGTGAAAATGTATGGGGCGTTCAGTTTCATCCGGAAGTATTTCATAGCGAAGATGGAACACAGATCTTGAAGAATTTCGTAGTCGGGGTTTGTGGGTGCAAGCAGGATTGGTCACCGGCTTCTTTTATCGAAAGCACAGTTGCTGAATTGAAAGCACAGTTGGGTGATGATAAAGTAGTGCTCGGTTTGAGTGGTGGTGTGGATTCTTCTGTAGCTGCCGTGTTGCTGAACAGGGCTATTGGCAAGAATTTGACTTGTATCTTCGTAGATCATGGTATGTTGCGTAAGAATGAGTTCAAGAATGTGATGAACGATTACGAATGCCTTGGCCTGAACGTGATTGGTGTGGATGCCAGTGAGCAGTTCTTTGCGGAATTGGCCGGTGTAACGGAACCGGAAGGTAAACGTAAGATTATCGGTAAGGGCTTTATTGATGTGTTCGATGTAGAAGCTCACAAAATAAAAGATGTAAAATGGTTGGCGCAGGGTACTATTTATCCGGATTGCATAGAATCATTGTCTATCACAGGTACAGTGATTAAGAGTCACCATAATGTAGGGGGCCTTCCGGAGAAAATGAATCTAAAGTTGTGCGAGCCGCTTCGTTTGTTGTTTAAGGATGAAGTTCGTCGTGTAGGCCGTGAGTTGGGTATGCCGGAACATCTGATTACCCGTCATCCGTTCCCGGGACCGGGGTTGGCAGTACGTATTCTGGGAGATATTACGCCGGAGAAGGTACGTATCTTGCAGGATGCGGATGATATCTTTATTCAGGGATTGCGTGATTGGGGATTGTATGATCAAGTATGGCAGGCAGGTGTTATCCTGTTGCCGGTACAGTCTGTCGGTGTAATGGGAGATGAGCGTACTTACGAAAGAGCAGTTGCCTTGCGTGCCGTGACATCTACGGATGCTATGACTGCCGATTGGGCGCATTTGCCTTACGAGTTCTTAGGTAAAGTTTCGAATGACATTATTAATAAGGTAAAAGGTGTGAACCGTGTAACCTATGATATTAGTTCCAAACCGCCTGCAACAATCGAATGGGAATAAAATAAGTCCTTTTTAGATGATACTTGAGTAGCCTCAACTTGAATAAAGTTGGGGCTATTTTATTTTCATCTCGGCAAACAAACTGTTTCATACGGCAAAACCAATAGTTTCATGCATTGGAACCTTTGGTTTCGCCGTACAGAAACCATAGTTTCACCGGTGGGAAACTTTAGTTTCATCATGGAGAAACTTTAGTTTCAGACGCTTGAAACTTTTGTTCCCAAGGCTTGAAACTTCCAGTTTCATTACGGGAAACAAATAGTTTTAAACCTTTGAAACAAAATTGAATAGGGTGCGTCTCTGTCTTGTCAATGAGAGACACACCCTATTCCGTATAACTTATGTTGATAACTGTTTATTTCGCTTGTAACTTGGTGACAATCGTTGCCGTAACCGTCGGATCGTCAGAACTACCGGCATTACCAGTCAGGTTTTGAATATATACCACTCCTTTTTGTCCATCTTGCGTCTGGTATGCATATACTTTTCCATTCTCTATTTCAATACTTTCTGTTGTTGGTGACAAATTCTTTAGAGGAGTGTCATCAATTCTGCTGATTGCGTTGAACTGTTCTAAGGTCATATTCGTAACTCCGAATTTAGTATTGCGAGCACCGTTAAAGGTTAAGCTATGCTTGGCAGGAGAGATTAATACTGCTTTTCCATTCTTATTTTCCATACCTATATTAACTTCAGCAGCATATTGACCCGCTTCACGGCTCTTATAGATGCGGCCATATAACCATTCGGCATAGAATACTCCCCAATATTTGTCAACTGATTCCAATTTCTTATCACTATGTTCAGAAAAGATAACAGCAGGAGTGATTTCTACTACAAAGTTTTTCTGAAAGTCTTCTCCTTCAGCATCAGTTACACTAATTTTGATCGCTTTGTTTTCTGACAGGTTTGTTATAGTATATGAAAAATCATAATTACTTTTAGGTTCGTCAAATGTTTGTCTGGTACTCTCGATGACAGATATCGCCGCACCGGTTTCAGCATTGGCTGTGCTGATAACGAAGGAGGTAAGTCCTGCTGTAGAAGTGATGCTTCCTTTTACCGTATATTCTTTGATACCTTTCGGAGTAGTTACCAAGTTCGTTCCTCCTTCAAAATTGAATAGTACAGTAGGAACATAATCAATATTAGCTTCATTTTCACAAGAGGTAAGTGAAAACAGGAAGATAAATAACGTATAAAATAAATGTTTTGCTTTCATATTATTGTAAAATTATTGGTTTATAAATCTGATTACCACCCGGCGTTTTGTTCAATATTCTGACTGTTGTCAACTTCTTGCTGCGGGATTGGGAAATGGTAACATTTGGAAAGAAAAATACGTTCTTCCAGCAGGCTTCTGGTATATGTAGGATTTTCTAGGCTGCCTGTTACAGTAACCTTGTATACTGGTTTAGAGAACCATTCTTCCGCTTTGGCCCATCGGCGGGCATCGAAGAAACGATTGTCTTCGAATGCAAATTCTACACGATATTCTTTGTAGATGCGCTGTCTGAGTTCGTCCTTATTCCAATTTTTGTTTTCATCTAATTCTCCTACACCGGCACGTTTGCGTATCAGGTTGACTGTTTTTACTGCATTTTTGCTGTCACCCAATTCATTAAGTGTCTCTGCATACCCAAGTAATATTTCCGCATAACGTATCATTTGGGGGTTACAGTCATAATTGGAGTTTCCCGAACTTTTGTGTCCGATTCTATCGTCGAGATATTTCAGGACGAGATAACCGGATGATTTGCTTTTATCATCTACGTCAGTCATATCCAACGCTTGTTGGGAACCATTAAGATCGAATGTGTTGCCATGATAAAAGATTGTCATTTTAAGGCGTGGATCCCGGTTTTCATAAGGATTCTTATCGTCATATCCTGAATTTTTATTAATGATAGGCTGGCCATTGGCATCGTATCCGGTGATTGGTTCAGTACCGTCTTTCATGTCGTAAGCATCTACCAGATTCTGAGTGGGAGTACATCCCACATAAGATTTTTCATTCCAGGGAGCTCCTTGGGGAAGATTACTATGCATGGTGGCATTGGCAGCGAGTAGATATGTATATATATTTTCTTTGGTTTTACGCTCGCAGAAATAATGTGCATAACTTAATTCCGGATTTTGCGTGTCATAATATAAATCATAGATATTCAATCCCATGACTGCTGATAATGCGTCTCTGGCATCTTCCCATTTCTTACGATCCATAGACGGGTTGTTTAGTTTGCTGGCAGCATAAAGTTTGGTACGGGCTATGTAGGCCAGTGCCGCTCCTTTGGTAGCACGCCCGTAATTGGGGGCGTCCCATTCTAATGGAAGTTGTGATGCAACATCTGCCAGTTCGGAAACGATATAGTCGACGGTTGCTTCTGCAGTTGAACGCGAACGGTCCAAGTCGGTAGGAGAGATGATTTCATCTCCCAGCAACACGACTCCTCCGTACCAACGGTATAATTCTGCATAATACAGCGCCCGTAAGAAACGCGCTTGTAATTTTGAGGAGGCTTTTTCTTCATCAGACAGTACCGATTTGTCTACTTTTTGTATAAATAGAGTTGCGTTACGGATACTATTGTAATAGAAGGTCCAGGGATGTCCTCCGTTCATTGCAATATCAGAGGCAGACATGGTTGACTTACCATGCGTATGTGCTGATGAATATTCAATAGGTGCATATGCGTTGTCTGTTGCACAGTCAAGGAAAGTTACTCCATCTCCGGAGAAACTGGAGAAGCTACCTTGTGTTAGACGCGTGCGGGCATATAGGTTATTTAAAATCTGCCTTGTCTTTGCTGCGTCTGCATAGATTAATTCTTCCGTATTTGTTCCTGTCTGGATTCGTTCCATATCACCGGTACATCCGTATAGGAGCAGTAGGGAAAAGGCTGTTAGAATAATATTTTTCTTCATATATCGAATTGTTATCAGAGGTTAGAATGTAACGTTTACTCCAAGATTATAGATTCTTTGCTGAGGGTAGAAGTTTCCGCGATTGGCAGGTTGTGCTTCCGGGTCGATCACTTTTAACTTATCCCAAGTAAGCAGGTTGAATCCGTTGACATACATCCTTAATGCGGATATCGGGGTGTGGGTAAACCACTTTTTAGGGAAGTTGTAGGATAACTCTACATTCTTCAGTCGCAGATAAGAAGCGTCATACAAATACATTGAAGATGATTTGAAGTTGTTCTGATTGGAGCCTGAAGAATTGCTCATACGATGATAAGTCGCAGTTTGCTGTGTTTCGGGAGTCCATCTGGCCAAATGTCTGTCGGCAAGAGCAGAACCAAGATTGAAGAACTCCCATGCAACTTCACCTGTCAGTGGAATTGTTACACGTGTTGCTCCCTGGAACATAACGGTCAGGTCGAAGTTTTTGTAAGACAGACCAACTTGGAATGAGCCGGTTATTTCGGGTACATCCGAGAAACCGAAAGGTGCTATGTCGTAATCATTGATAACACCGTCTCCGTTGATATCACGGAAACGGACGTCTCCAGGTTGTAAGGTGCCGTATTGCGTCGGGCCGGCTGCGATTTCGGCATATGTATTGTAGAATCCGTCGGCTATCAGTGAGAACTGTTGTCCGATAGAACCTCCGGTACGGTTCATATAAGGATATTTACGTATCTGTTCATTTTGTTCGATAATCTCATTGTGGTTGTAGGCAATGTTTGCTTTGATGCGATAGCCGAAGTCTTTGATCTTATGATCCCATCCTACTTCTACTTCTACACCTTGATTTTTTACTTCCATTAGATTTTGTGGAGAAAAACTTGTCACTCCGGAAATGATGTTGGTGCGTGAGGGAGTTTTCAAGATGTTGGTACGGTTTTCGCGGAAGTATTCGGCATTCAAGGTTAATTTACCTTCAAACCAGCGTGTGTCCATACCGATATTGAATTTGGTAGAACGTTCCCAACTTACAATCTGTGCTGCTTTTCCTTCCAAGAGTCCTCCACTGGCTGCAGTTGGAGATTCACCGAAATTGTAATTGGTGCCTGCGGCATAGGTCGCTTCCGAATAATAGGCAAAATTACTTCCGAATTTGTCATTACCGACTTGTCCTAATGAAGCTCTTATTTTCCAGTAAGGTAATAGTTTGCTGTCTTTTAGGAAAGATTCGTTAGTAACAATCCAGCCTACGGATGCGGAAGGGAATAATGCATATCGTTCGCCTTCAACAAATCTGTTGGAACCATTGTATCCTAAATTGATTTCTACTAAGTATTTACCTTCAAAATCATAGTTGGCACGGACTACCAGTCCTTGATATACCTGCGGTAGCCCTCCATATTCACCATCGCCCGGTGCTTGGTGAGAGTTATAGTTGTATAAAATAAGTCCCGAAACATTATGTTTTTCTGCAAATTGACGTGAATAATTCACGAATGCTTCCCAGTATACACGTTTTTTTGCTCCGGATGCAAAATTGATGAGAGAAGGGAATACTTTGGCAAGTAGGCGTTGGTATGTTCCATTCTCATTATATTTCCATACAGGTTCCACCACATTCAAGCCCATACCGTTGTCTTCGATATAACTATTGTAGGAGAATTTACCTCCGATACTCAATCCTTTAGTAATAGCATGTAAATCGTAGTTCAGTTTTACAGTTCCTTCCAAAGCACTGTCGTTGTCCTTTCTATATCCCTGATAGAGGAATGCGTGTAGTGGGTTGGCTCTCACAAGATTTGGAACGGCTGCAAAAGTTCCGTTTTCGTTGACTAGCGGGAATGTATTGGCAGGTGTACGGGTCATATTGTTAAATGCACGGCTGGCATCTCCTTCGGAGTTGGGACGGTTCTTGCTTCCGGTACGATAGCTGAAGTCAACGCCAATACTGAAGTCTTTAGTAACTTGTATATCTAGGTTGGTTCGTACGTTGAAACGATTATAGTAGTAGGCAGAGTTGTAGTCTGGTTGCTGGAGTAAATTATCCAGTTCCGGGTTAATGGCAATCAATTTGGCCAGATCCGGTTTCTTTTTTAATTTTTCGATATCAGTTTCGTAGGTTCCGTTCTGATGAAAATAGCCTAATGACACAAAATATTTAAGCCGTTCGTTTCCTCCCGATACATTGACATTGTACTTTTGTTGTGTACCTAGTTTGGTAAACATATCTATATAGTCGTTGTCCGGATGAGTAAACGGGCTGGACTGGTCGCGGTATAATTGCATATCATGCTCTGTATATTTCGGTGCTTGCCCTTCATTCACTAAACCTTCATTCATCAATGTTGCATATTCTTCGGCATTCACCATTTTTGTAATACGGTTGATTTGTGTAATACCGAACTCACCGGAGAAAGAAACTTTAGCTTTACCGGAATTACCACGTTTTGTAGTCACAAGGATAACTCCGTTCGCTCCACGTACACCATAAACGGCAGTAGCAGATGCATCTTTCAATACGGAAATACTTTCTATTTCGTCCGGGTCGATTTGTGAAAAGTCACGTTCGATGCCATCTACCATAATCAACGGAGAAGCATCGTTCACCGTAGCACGGCCACGAATATAGAGTGCGGCAGCGTCTTCACCGGGACGTCCGCTGGTTTGACGTGTTACCAGTCCGGGAATACGTCCTGTCAGACTGTTTGTGACACTGGAAGTAGGACCTTGTTTCAGTTCCCGATTGCCCACAGCAGAAATAGATCCGGTAACCGATACCTTTTTCTGTTGCCCATAAGCTACAACCACTACTTCGTCCAAGGTTTGTGTGTCATCATGGAGTCTTACGGTAAGTGTCTTTCCATCTTTGGGAACGGTAACTTCCACAGTTTTCATTCCTATCATTGAAATAGCAATAATAGCCTTGTTACTGGTTACCTATAATGTGAATTTGCCGTCAAGATTTGTAATTGTTCCATTACTGGGTTGTCCTTTTTCTACCACATTGGCACCAATTAATGGTTCGCCGGCGGCATCTGTAACAACACCTCTTACGGTTTCTTGTGCTTGCGCTCCTATGAACCATAAGCTCATTAGTAGCATTAATATATACCATTTTTTCATATTATACGATTTTTAGATTGTTATCTCCAACCGGGATTCTGTACTAAATTTGTATTTAACTGCATTTCTGAGTAGGGGATAGGAGAATAATACATCTTTGTATTAAATTTCCTTTGTCCGTCGACAACAAACTCATGTGTGGACACAACTCCATTATCTTGCCGCTCTATTCTGAATCCCATTAGTGGCTGGTTCAAATCTTTTTCGGCTGTTTTCCATCTTCTCAAGTCAAAATAGCGTTGATCTTCGAATGCCAGTTCAACCCGTCTTTCATTTCTTATTTTCTTTGTCATTTCCGTTTGAGAAGTTGTAGTGTATGGGACTGTTATTCCTGCACGTGTTCTTACTTTATTCAAAGCTTCGAGAGCTGTCCACCCCAAATCGGCTGCATCATTCGGTCCGTATGCTTCGTTCATGGCTTCGGCGTATAGCAAATAGATGTCTGCCAAGCGAATGACAGGGAAGTAGTGGTAGGTACTCGTTATTGTTTGAGCTGACAGATTTATATTCGTATCAAGGAATTTGCGTAAATAATAACCTGTAACGGTAGAACGAAGATTGACTTTGCCGATAGCATCCTGACTGTTGGGGTCGCTGATGTCGATTGCTCCTCTTGCTCCCAAAATACTTCCGTCACGAACGATCGTAACATCAAAACGAGGATCCATATTCTCGAATCGGGTATCTGATTGCATATCGTTGGCACTACCATCCTTCTTCTCGAAAGCGCATACCAGATTATGGGAAGGACAAGTACCTCCCGAACCCAACAGTGAAGGAGGGTAATTGTAAAGTTCCAGCATATAGTTTTTTGGATTTCCGGTATATACTATATATTCAGTATTTTGGTTTGGCTGTATGATAAACAGTTTTTCAAAGTTTGGGTATAAATACAATTTACTCGGAGCAAGGTCAATTACGGTTTTCAAAGCTTTAGCAGCAAGTTTCCACCTTTCTTGTACGTTTCCGTCAGTATAGCCGAGTATCGGATTTTGTACATTGTTGAATAATGGACTCGCTGCGTACGCCAGCGTTTTTGCCTTAATAGCCAACGGGCATGTACTGGCTGATAAAAAACCAAAACCACGATATTGATTCGTGATATAATTGTAGCGCGTAAATACTTCGCTGGCTTCATTGCATAAACTTACAATATAATCGACGCAATCGCTGAAATTATTGCGGGGTAATGTTATAATCTCTTTATCATCAAGAGTATATGTCTTTTTCACGAGCGGAACTCCTCCATACCTTTTGATTAACTCGAAGTAATAGAGTGCACGGACCGATTTACTCTCTGCTATGGCCAGTTCTTTATAACTTTCAACTTGTGCATCTGTCCAACCTGCATTGTTTTGTAGGAGAGGAATGTACTGCTCGAAATAAAGTGTACGCCGGATACCAATGTATAAATCGGCCCAACGGTTTTCTATCGGACTAATTTCGGTTGCGTATCCTTGTCCCAGTTTATACATTGCATTGGCGGGGTCTACATAAGCACCGTCATCTGTAGATGCGTCGAGGAATGCTGTGTAGTTGCTTTGGTATCCATTGGGCATGGAAACGTAAACGCTATTCAGCATTTGGATTGTTTTGTTATAATCAATAAATGTCTCTTCCGGTTGCCAGTATTCATAAGGTTGTTGGTCCAGATAGTCGCATGAAGAAACTGCAAGAGCAATACAACCTGTTATGAGTATATGTTTAATCGTTCTCATAGTTAGTTAAAATTTAATGTTTATTCCGGCGCTGAATGAGCGTTGGAGCGGATAAGCGACACCATTGCCATAGGCCTCCGGGTCAATAACGTCTAGTTTATCAAATGTGAGCAGGTTCTGGCCATTTAAGAAGATACGGAGTTCTTCAAGACCAATGGAACGGACCACTTTGGTTGGTAGATTATACGACAGTTCTACATTCTTTAGTCTTAGATAAGAGGCGTCCCGTTGCCAATAGGTAGACGAAAGACTGTTGTTGCTTGACCCTGCAGCTTTAGTTGTAAATCTTGGGTTGTTGACAGAAGGGTTTTCCGGTGTCCATCTATTTCTTTGGTGTTCATACATATTTCCGTTATTGTAGAATGCAAACGCTGTGTATGAAGATAGCATTTTAGATACTTTAGCTGCCCCTTGGAATAGTACGGACAGAGAAAATCCTTTATAGCTTCCTCCAAGACTGAAGCCATAGAACACTTGAGGAACGTCCGTGTATCCGTAACGTACCCGATCTTTTTCATCTATCTTACCGTCTCCGTTGATATCTTTATATCGTATGTCTCCGGGAACGACGCTGTTCAATGTGTGAACAGGAGCTGTCTCTTATACACATCTGACGCTGCCGACGATAAGGCTCGTGTAGA
>ERZ1026977.836-NODE-836-length-13527-cov-4.155730_pt1 | contig 13527 bp, 10 predicted proteins | sample MGYA00519292_ERZ1026977 | MGnify/ENA primary metagenome ERZ1026977 (study PRJEB26926, sample SAMN06164410) | human gut metagenome | biome: ENVO:00009003; feature: ENVO:2100002; material: ENVO:00002003 | host: Homo sapiens | place: USA | collected 2012 ... | reverse complement strand
TCTACACGAGCCTTATCGTCGGCAGCGTCAGATGTGTATAAGAGACAGGTATGGTACACCAGCATTTCAAACTTGTATCCAATTACACCATTGCTGAGAATATCGTAATGGGTATGGAGCCGGTGAAGAAGGTGCTGGGATGTATTCCGGTAGTGGATATGAAGAAGGCCAATCAGGATATCCGGAACCTTTCGGAAAAATACGGACTGGCAGTGAACCCCACCGATGTGATCAGCGACATTAATGTCTCTACACAGCAGAGAGTAGAGATCTTAAAGATGCTTTACAGAGAAGCAGAAATCCTTATTTTCGATGAACCCACAGCGGTTCTGACACCGCAGGAGATCGATTTCCTGTTGGATATTATCAAATCTCTGCGGGATGACGGCAAGACTATCATCCTGATCACACATAAACTGGAAGAAATCAAACGGATCGCGGACAGATGTGCCATCCTGAACCGCGGACGTCTAATGGATGTCATGGATGTGGCTACCACGTCCACCAAAGTCATGGCCAACAAAATGGTAGGCCGTGAAGTGAATTTTGAGACAGAAAAAGAGCCTGCAAAACCGGGTAAGACCATACTCAGTATCGAGAAACTGAATGTTTACAATAAACAGGATTTCCAGGTGGTAAAGGATGTATCTCTGGAGGTACATTCCGGTGAGATCGTTGCGATCGCAGGTGTGGCAGGCAACGGACAGGTAGAAATCGCAGATGCTATTGCGGGACTGGTACCGGTGCGTTCCGGCAAGATCCTGTTAAACGGCAGAGACATTACGAACCTGTCTATCAGAGAACGAACGACCGAAGGAATTTCCTATATTCCCGAGGATAGACAGAATTACGGACTGGTCATGGATTTTACCCTTTCGGAGAATCTGGCGCTTCGTAATTATTACAAAGAGCCGTTCTGTCATAAGGGAGTACTGGATCAGAAGATTTTTGAAGACAACAGTGAAAAACTGATAGAAAAATACGATATCCGAAGCGGCCAGGGCAGCAAGACAGTGGTACGTTCCATGAGTGGTGGTAATCAGCAGAAAGCCATTATTGCCAGAGAAGTGGAACAGGATTCCTCCCTGATGATCTTTGTGCAGCCCACCCGTGGACTGGATATCGGTGCCATAGAGAATATCCACAAACAGATCATTGCGGAGAGAGACAAGGGCAAGGCTATCCTTTTAATCTCTCTGGAACTGGATGAGATCATGAATTGTGCGGATACCATCGCAGTTATTTATAACGGAAGCATACAGAAGATCGCCAAAGCCAGTGAACTGACCACCAATGAAGTGGGAGAGTTCATGATGGGCGTAAAAAACAAGGAGAAGGAGGCATAAGACCATGAAAAAATTTACAAAATTATGGAATGCGGTAAAGATTCCTCTCCTTGCGATCCTTTGTAGTCTTGTGGCAGGTGGTGTGATCATCGCTGTGACCGGTTCCAATCCCTTTAAGGCTTATTACGCACTTCTACAGGGAGGCGGACTGGCACCCAAGTCCTCCTACGCCAGCTACAAGAGTATGCTGACGGACTTTATGAGTTATGTGAACTATTTTACCCCCATGATCTTCGCGGCACTGGCTGTGGCGGTAGCACTCCGCGCCGGACTGTTTAATATCGGCGTCTCCGGACAGATGCTGGCAGCCGGATTTACCGCAAGCATCGTTGTGGGCTACAGCAGTCTGAACGCCGTGCTGGCAAAGCCGCTGGTAGTGATCATCGGCCTGATCGTCGGTGGTCTGGTGGGGGCACTGATCGGCTTCCTGAAATACCGGTTTAATATCAATGAGGTCGTTTCCTCTATTATGTTAAACTATACGTTCCAGTATGTGATCAGTTTCTTCATCAATACCTTTTTCGTGGATCCGGTCTCCAGACAGTCAAAGGAAATCTCCGCAGCTTCCAGACTGACGCTGATGGATACCATGGTGGGCAATCTGAAAATGGATATTCCGCTGGGAATTATTCTGGCTCTGTTGACTGTAGTGGCAGTGTGGTTCTTATTAGAGAAGACGAAATTAGGATACGAACTGAAGGCTGTGGGCTATTCCCGCAGTGCCGCAAAATATGCGGGTATTAAAGTCGGCAGAAGCATGGTGCTGTCCATGACGATCTCCGGTGCCCTGGCAGGACTTGCTGGTGTGACCTATTATCTGGGCTATGTGGGATCCATTCAGCCAAAGGTATTGATCAGTACCGGATTTGATGCCATTGCGGTATCCCTGCTTGGTAACAACAATCCCTTCGGTATTGTATTTTCTACTATGCTGATCACCCTGATCAGCAAGGGAAGTACTTATATGAAATCTGCGGCCGGCGTGGATGCGGAGATTGCATCCGTTATCACCGGTATCATCCTTTTGTTCAGCGCATGTAATGCTTACATCAAGTGGAAAATGGAGCGAAACAGAAGAGAGAAAACCAACAAGACAAAGGAGGACAAATAAATGGATATTGTGATCATTGACGGTTTATCCTTTGCACTGCCTTTATTTATTATGGCCATCGGTGGCATCTACTGTGAGAAATCCGGTGTGACCATGCTGGCGGTAGAAGGCTTACAGGGTTTTGGCGCCTTTATCGGTGCCTTCGTGGCGGTTGCCATTGCGGGAAACTTTGCCGGAGACTCTCCGGCGCCTTTCTACATTGCCTTGATTATGGCGGCTGTGGGCGGAAGTCTGTTTGCACTGATCCATGCCATGTTATGTCTGAAGTTCAAGGCCAATCAGGTTATCAGTGGTGTGGTAGTCAATATTCTGGCCATGGCGCTGACCGCATATTTAACGAAGCTGTTCAACAGAGTGGTATTTGGTGCTACGTCCGATAAGTTCGTACTGACTGTTTCTTCCAGAATTACCATCCCGGGAATCTCTAAGATTCCGGTACTGGGAGCGGTATTTACCAATCTGTATCCTTTTGAACTGGTGATTGTGGTAGTGGCTTTCGTGGCGTGGTTTGTGATGTATAAGACCCGCTTCGGCATGCATCTGCGTGCCTGCGGTGACAATCCCCATGCAGTGGATGCGGCCGGAAGACAGGTGGGACAGATCCGTCTGGCAGCCATTATGATCTGTGGTGCGTTGTCGGGACTGGGAGGTATCTGTTTCGCGTATTCCATTTCCGCGAACTTTTCCTCCAGTATTTATGTAGGTTACGGTTATCTGGCTATTGCGGCACTGATCTTCGGCAACTGGCGTATCCTGCCGACTCTGGGAGCGTGTCTGTTGTTCGGATTTGCCAGATCCGGTGGATACCGTCTGGTACAGGTACTGCAGATGCCCAGCAGTTATCAGGATCTGGTCATGATCCTGCCTTATGTACTGACTTTGCTGCTTCTGGTATTCTTCTCCAAACAGAACGGCGCACCGAGAGCACTGGGAGTGATCTACGACAAAGGTGCAAGATAAGCAGACATTTGCAGAACGCAGCTTTGCATGGCTCTGAAGAGTTACTACAAAAAAAGAGAAAGCGAAAAGCTTTCTCTTTTTTATACATATAAGCTGAAAATGGGACTCGAACCCACGACCCCTTCATTACGAGTGAAGTGCTCTACCAACTGAGCTATTTCAGCGGACTAGGTTATTATATATGTTCTTGGGAAATTTTGCAACTGTAAAATTTATTATTTTCGCAGAACGTTTCACAAAGCCGTAAATTATGTAGGAGACCGTAAGACGAAAACGCCTGCGGATCTCCGAAAGGTCAGTTGCGGTGCTTTTTGCTGTAATGTTCCAGAGACTGTGTCAGCAGATAGAGCAGCATGGCAATCACACATAGCAGTAAGATGGAACTGATCACCATATCCAGCTGGAAGACCTGGGAACCGTAGATGATCAGGTAGCCCAGTCCCCGTCTGGCGGCGAGAAATTCCCCGATGATAACACCTACCAGGGACAGCCCGATATTGACTTTGGTGGTACTGAGCAGGGTGGGAATGGATCCCGGCAGTACCACTTTGAAAAAGATATCCCTGCGGTTTCCACCCAGTGTGCGGATCAGAATCTCCTTTTCCGGATCTACCTGATGAAAGGCGGTGTAAAAGCTGATGATGGATCCGAATACTGCCACAGAGATTCCAGCAATGATGATGGTGTTGATCCCGGTGCCCAGCCAGACAATAAACAGAGGAGCCAGAGCGGATTTCGGAAGGCTGTTGAGCAGTACCAGATAAGGCTCTAAGATCTCCGACAGCTGCCTGGAAAACCACAGCAGAGTGGATAACAGAAGACTGACGAAAAATACCAGCAGGAAACTCAGGATCGTTTCTAACAGTGTGATACCGATATGCATCGGAAGGGACCGCTCTGTCCATAATTCTCCAAGGCACAGAATGACTCTGTGGGGACTGGAGAAAAAGAAACTGTCGATCCAGTCAAGATCTGCACTTACTTCCCACAGGAGTAAAAAGATTCCCAGAAGAAAAAAGCGCAGGAAGGAGACCTGTCTGTGATGGCTTTTGTGTTTTCGAAGATATTGTTCCTGAACGGTCAGAGGTTGTTTAGTTTGTGGTCTCATCCGTTAATTCCTCCCAGAGTTGTTTGAAATAATATGGAAATTCTGGCGCATTTCTGGCAGCCAGCGGTGATGCATCCGGAAGCGTGAGCCGGATGGGGAGAACGGCCTTGATCGTCGCCGGCCTCGCAGACAGTACATAGACCTTGTCGGCCAGACTGATGGCCTCCGACAGATCGTGAGTGACGATGATCATAGTCTTACCAGCCTGCCGGATCAGCCGGCAGATATCCGCGGATACCATGAGCCTGGTCTGGTAATCCAGGGCGCTGAAGGGTTCATCCAGAAGGAGCAGCTGGGGATCCAGGGCAAGGGTGCGGATCAGGGCAGCACGCTGCTTCATGCCGCCGGACAATTCGCTGGGACGTTTATCCTGAAAGCTTTCCAGACCATAGTCGGACAGAAGCTGTTTCACATAGTCGGTACGCTCTTTGGTAAGAGCATGATGGATCTCCAGTCCCAGAGTGACATTCTGGTAGATGGTACGCCATTCGAAGAGATGATCGTGCTGCAGCATATAGCCGACACGGGGATAGTGAAGGGATCCGTCGGGCTTGTTGACTACGATGGTGCCGGTCTCCGGAGCAAGCAGTCCCGCAATGATAGACAGCAGCGTGGACTTCCCGCAACCGCTGGGACCTACTAAAGCGACAAATTCCCCTTCTTCCACCTGAAAGGAGACATCTTTTATGGCACCGGTCTCGCCCGCCAGATTATGATAGGAGTAACCTATGTTTTTTAATTCGATGAGAGCTCCCATAAAAAGGCATACTTCCTTAACTTGAATATTTATTGTTATAGTATGAATTTAAAAGAAAAAAGTGTTTTTGCTACCCGAAAGTGATGAAATTCACTGTATTGCATTAAAGTGTCGTTTGTGATATGATTAATTGCAATCAATGTCTATGAGAAAAATTGTCTGATAGGCTGCTGACAGAATAAAAAGATGGGAGAATGACCATGGCACAATTATGGGGAGGACGCTTTACGAAACAGACCGATCAGCTGGTATTTGATTTCAATGCGTCCATAACATTCGATAAGAGATTGTTTCATGAAGATGTCACCGGAAGTATCGTACATGCCACCATGCTGGCAAAGCAGGGAATCCTCACCGAGGAGGAGAAAAAGAGCATTATCGAAGGACTGACCGGTATTTTGGAGGATGTGGATGCCGGAAAGCTTACAATCGACGAAACCCAGGAGGATATCCACAGTTTTGTAGAGGCAACCCTGATCGACCGGATCGGTGATGCAGGAAAAAAGCTTCACACCGGACGCAGCCGTAACGACCAGGTGGCGTTGGACATGCGTCTCTATACCAGAGCGAGAGTGGCAGAGACAGACGGACTTCTGGAAAAGCTTCTGGAAGCCATTCTGGACACCATGGAGAACAACTTAGAGACCTATATGCCGGGATTCACCCATTTACAGAAGGCACAGCCCATTACTCTGGCTCATCATTATGGTGCCTATTTTGAAATGTTCAAGAGGGACAGACAGCGTCTGGCCGATATTTACAAACGTATGAATTATTGTCCTCTGGGAGCAGGAGCACTGGCCGGTACCACGTATCCGTTAGACCGTGAGTATACCGCAAATCTGCTTCGTTTTGAAGGACCGACATTAAACAGTATCGATTCCGTGGCGGACAGAGATTATCTGATCGAGTTCCTTTCCGCACTTTCCACGATCATGATGCATTTAAGCCGTTTCAGCGAAGAAATCATTATCTGGAATTCCAATGAGTACCAGTTCGTGGAACTGGACGATGCCTATTCCACTGGAAGCAGCATTATGCCTCAGAAGAAGAACCCGGATATCGCTGAACTGGTAAGAGGCAAGACCGGAAGAGTCTACGGTGCCCTGATGGCGTTACTTACCACCATGAAGGGACTGCCCCTTGCTTATAATAAAGACATGCAGGAAGACAAGGAGATGGCTTTTGATGCCATGGATACCGTAGCGGACTGTATTGCCTTATTTGCCGGCATGATAAAGACCATGAAGTTCCGTAAGGACCGTATGGCAAAGAGTGCCATGAACGGATTTACCAATGCTACGGATGCCGCAGATTATCTGGTAGGTAAGGGCGTACCTTTCCGGGATGCTCATGGCATTATCGGACGCCTGGTACTGTATTGTATTGAAAAGGATACTTCCATTGATGCCCTGAGCCTGGAAGAATTACGTTCCATCAGTGATAAGTTTGATGAGGACATTTACGATGCCATTTCCTTAAAGACCTGTGTGGAAAAGCGGCTGACCATCGGTGCTCCCGGTGCGGAAATGATGAAGCAGGTCATTGAGAAAAATAAAGAATACCTGAAAACAAATGCCATAGAAGTATATCAACAGGCTTTGGAAGACCGCATTCAGTAAGTGGAAACTGAACAGGTCTTTTGCAGATAAAATAAAAATGCACAAAGATGAGGAGGAAATGAAAAATGAGTGAAAAATTACGTGTAGGTATCCTGGGCGGAACCGGTATGGTAGGTCAGAGATTTATCTCTCTGTTGGAGAACCATCCCTGGTTCGAGGTAACGACCATTGCTGCCAGCCCCCGTTCCGCAGGCAAGACTTATGAGGAGGCCGTGGGTGACCGTTGGAAGATGACTACTCCCATGCCCGAAGCTGTGAAAAAGCTGGTAGTCATGAATGTCAATGAAGTAGAAAAAGTAGCCGCACAGGTTGATTTCGTATTCAGTGCGGTAGATATGACCAAGGATGAGATCAAGGCCATCGAGGAAGCATACGCAAAGACCGAAACCCCTGTGGTATCCAACAACAGTGCCCACAGATGGACCCCCGATGTTCCCATGGTAGTACCCGAGATCAATCCCGAACATTTCCAGATCATCGAGGCACAGAAGAAGAGACTGGGAACCACCAGAGGATTTATCGCTGTAAAGCCCAACTGCTCCATCCAGAGCTATGCACCGGTTCTGACCGCATGGAAGGAATTCGAGCCTTACGAAGTGGTAGCAACCACTTATCAGGCAATCTCCGGCGCAGGCAAGACTTTTAAGGACTGGCCCGAGATGGTAGGCAATATCATTCCTTACATCGGTGGTGAGGAAGAGAAGAGTGAGAAAGAACCCTTACGTATCTGGGGTAAAGTGGAAGGCGATAAGATCGTTCCCGCAACTTCTCCCGTGATCACCTGTCAGTGCATCCGTGTTCCGGTATTGAACGGACATACCGCAGCCGTATTTGTTAAATTCCGTAAGAAGCCCACCAAGGAGCAGCTGATCGAGAAACTGGTCACCTTCAGCGGTGAGCCTCAGAGACTGGGACTTCCCAGCGCACCGAAGCAGTTTATCCAGTATCTGGAGGAGGACAACAGACCTCAGGTGGCTCTGGATGTTGATTTCGAGAACGGTATGGGTATCAGTGTAGGTCGTCTGAGAGAAGATACCGTATATGATTACAAGTTCGTAGGTTTGTCACACAATACCTTACGTGGAGCAGCTGGGGGAGCATTGCTTTGCGCAGAACTTTTGAAAGCACAGGGTTACATCACCAAAAAATAAAGGGTGAGTGGGGTTATGAACGAGTTACGCTATCAGCTGGATCTTATGCGCGCAATGAATCAGAAACTGAGCGCTAAGGAGAGAATGTATCGTCTATTGTGCGATACCATGGATTATGCTTATATCTACTATTCTTTTGAAAAGAATACGGTCACTACGCTGGGAAAATGGGATGATTTCTTTGACTTCCAGATTCTGGACAGAAGAGATTTTGTAAAACTTCAGGAGATGGTGGACGAACCGTATGTGCTGGCACTTCGGGAAATGCTGTTTTTGGAAAAGAGCGGTCGGGAGACGGGCTCTGTGGAATGTATGCAGAGGGGAAAGAAGACCTGGCTGCAGTTTTCCAGCAGGATTTTCTACGAAGATGGCAGGCCGACGGATCAGATTATTGTGGTACAGAATATCACCAAACAGAAAACACAGAACGAAGAGCTTCTCTACATGGCGTATTACGACAGTCTGACCGGACTGTACAACCGTAATTATTTTGTGCGTCTTCTGACCGAATTTCTTCGTCGGGCCAAAGAGGATAACCGGCTGGTCAGCGTGCTTGTTATTGATATTGATGATTTCCGCAAGGTAAATGACGGACTGGGAATCGTGGCGGGGGACGAACTGGTACAGCAGTTTGGCTCTTTTCTGAAGGAATTTAACGGGGATGATGTGATCGTCTGCCACCTGACCAGTGATGTCTACTGCATGGCCATTTATGATCCTTGTGGGAACAAAAGTGTGGAACATATTCATAAGAAGATCGTTAAGCGCACCAGGGAGCCGTTTTATCTGGTGGGCGGGCAGGTTCTGAACATCACCGTAAGTGTCGGTGTGGCGGAATATCCGGAGGCTGCGACTTCCGCACTGGAACTGATCAACTGTGCGGAAATCGTAATGTTCAAGGGAAAAGCCATGGGCAAGAACCGGATCCAGTATTTCGATACGCCGATCCTGAACGATTTCCTGAAAAATGTAGAACTGGACAGCAAATTAAAAGAGGCTGTTTTTGAGAATAATTTTCTGCTGTATTATCAGCCCCAGTATTATGCGGGCAACCGTAAACTGCGGGGCGTGGAGGCACTGATCCGCTGGAAGGATGGCAACGGCAGAATGATCAGTCCGGCAAAATTCATTCCCATTGCGGAGAAGAACGGAACGATCATTCCTATCGGCAACTGGGTACTGGAACAGAGTATCCGTACTTTTTCCGAATGGAGGAACCGTTACGGAGTTCCTTTTGTGCTGTCAGTGAATATTTCCGCGTTGCAGTACCAGAAGGAAGATTTTGTGGAAACCCTGCTGAATATCATTCATAAATACGATGTGGATCCGGATGAAATCGAACTGGAGATCACAGAAAGCATTTTGATCGACGATTTCAGTGCAGTTACCGAGAAAATGCAGTTGTTGAAGGAGTACGGGATTCGCATTTCACTGGATGACTTCGGAACAGGATTTTCTTCCCTGTCTTACTTAAAGAAGCTGCCTATCAATACGCTGAAGATTGATAAATCATTTACCGACACGCTGCTGACGGATTCTGCGACCCGGATTATTACGGAGTCTATTGTAAGTATGGTGAAATCCCTGGGATTTGAGTCCATTGCGGAAGGCGTGGAGGAAGAACAGCAGTATAAATATCTGCGGGCCATCGGGTGTGATATCATTCAGGGATATCTGTTTGGAAAGCCGTTGTCACAGGAAGAGATCGAACAACTGTTGCAGAAGATGTACTGATCTGCTGGGTCAGAAAGAAAGAGGCTGCCATGCTGACTGGAAGGGAACAGGAAACAGCTTTTTTGGAAAATCATTATAAGAGAACAGGGAGTCAGATCCTGGTGGTGTATGGACAGAGAGGCGTTGGCAAGACGGCTCTCTTAACCTCTTTTACGGAGAAAAAACAGACGTTGCGTTATAGTGCGGGAAACTGTTCTTCCAGAGAACAACAATATTTGTGGGGACGGGAACTGCGAAGCCGGGGAAAGGAGATTGCAGAGTATCCTTCCTGGCGGGAATTGCTGGAATGCATGACAATACAGAAAGGCGAAACGACAGCAGATAAGAAAGTACTTATCATAGAGAATTTTCAGTATCTTTTAAAAGGGGATACTTTGTTTTTGCAGGAACTGATCCGGTTCCTGAAGGAGAAAAAAGAAGCACTGTTAGTGATCCTGACCACCTATGCCTCCGGCTGGGTGGAGAACAGCATGATTTCCAAAGTGGGAAATCTGGCATTTTCCGCCAGCGGATTTCTGAAGGTGAAGGAACTGCCTTTTTCCGCCATGCGTAAGATATTTTCCGACTATACAGTACAGGAAAGTATTTCGCTTTATGCGACATTGGGAGGGCTGCCGGGACTGTGGCGGCTGCTTTATCCGCAGAATTCGGCAGAAGAAAATCTGATCCGGCTGCTTTTACAGAGGAACAGCTTTCTGCCGGAGCTTATGATAAAATGGCTGTCGGAGGAATTGCGGGAGACGGCAGTTTATGACACCATTCTGGCAACGCTGGCAGACGGAAGACATGGAAAACTGAACGATATGTATGCACATACCGGATTTTCCCGGGCCAAGATCAGTGTATATCTGAAGAATTTGATGGAACTGGAGCTGGTGGAGAAGGTGCTGCCCGGTACATATGAGATCTGTAATGCGTTTGTCCGGTTTTATTTTTGCTTCCTGTTTCCGCATCAGACGTCTGAGCGGACAGAAGGCAGTACATTTTATGAAAAATACATCCGGGAAGAATATAATGATTTTCAACTGTTGACCTATCGCCGGATCTGTCAGGAAGTGCTGCAGGGACGTTTCCGGACGGTTGAACTCTGGAACAGCAGACAGGGGAAAATCTATTTTCTGTGCAGGGAGGACACCGGCAGAAAGATCGTGGTGGATTATTCCGGCACGGTATGTTATACTTCGAAAGATTATGATGTGCTGCAGGCATCCATGAAGAGGGAACATGTGACTGCAGACAGCATTCTGATATTTAGCGAGAATGGATATGAGAAGACATTAACGGAAGGAACGGTACAGATACTGGTGCATTCCGTGGATGAGAACTCGTAAGACAGGAAAGATGGTATTACGTGGGTAAAAATTTATTTATTGCAGAGAAACCGAGCGTGGCAAGAGAATTTGCCAATGCTTTAAAATACAATATGCGTTCCAAAGACGGCTATCTGGAATCGGAAGAGGCTATCGTTACCTGGTGTGTGGGACATCTGGTGACCATGAGTTATCCGGAGGTGTATGATGAAAAGTTCCGTAGATGGAGCTTTGACACCCTGCCTTTTCTACCGACGGAATTCAAATACGAAGTCATTGAAAGTGCGAAAAAACAGTATACGATCGTAAGTTCCCTGCTGAACCGTCCGGATGTTACGACAATTTATGTCTGCACCGACTCCGGAAGAGAGGGAGAATACATCTATCGTCTGGTGGAGCAGATGTCGGGCGTACAGGACAAGGAACGGAAACGTGTATGGATCGACTCCCAGACGGAGGAAGAAATCTTACGTGGAATCCGGGAGGCAAAAGATCTCTCAGCCTACGACAATCTGGGAAATGCTGCCTATCTGCGGGCCAAGGAAGATTATCTCATGGGTATCAATTTTTCCAGAGCCCTGACGTTAAAATACGGCAACACGGTAAAAGGGTATCTCAAAAGAGACCGGGCAGTGATTTCTGTGGGTCGTGTCATGACCTGTGTCCTTGGAATGATCGTGAACAGAGAGCGGGAGATCCGTTCGTTCACCAAGACTCCCTTTTACCGGGTGATCGGTAATTTTAAATTACAGGAGAAGCCCTTTACCGCAGAGTGGAGAGCAGTGGAAGGCTCGAAATATTATAATTCTCCGGCACTGTATAAAGAGAATGGCTTCAAGAAAAAAGAGGATGCCGAGCGTCTGATCGCAGAGCTTACCGCAGAACCGGCAGGCCCGGTGACTGTCACCGGCATTGAGAAGAAAAAAGAGAACAAGAATGCACCGCTTCTGTACAATCTGGCGGAGTTACAGAATGACTGTTCCAAATACTTTAAGATCAGCCCGGATGAGACTTTGCGGATCGTACAGGAACTGTATGAGAAAAAGATGACCACTTATCCCCGAACGGATGCCAGAGTCCTGTCTACGGCGGTGGCAAAGGAAATCCACAAGAATATCGGTGGCTTACGCAGCTATGCTCTGGCCACTCCTTTTGCCAAAGAAGTGTTAGAGCAGGGAACCTATAAGAATATTGCGAAGACACGTTACGTGAATGATAAGCAGATCACGGACCATTATGCCATCATTCCAACGGGACAGGGACTGAACAATCTGGCAGGTCTGGCCCCTACGGCGGCAAAAGTGTACGAGGTCATTGTACGCCGGTTCCTGAGTATTTTCTATCCTCCGGCAGTCTATCAGAAGTTCTCTCTGACAGTGAAGGTAAAGGAAGAAAACTTTTTTGCCAGCTTTAAGGTACTGGTACAGGAAGGGTATCTGAAGGTGGCGAACTTCTCTTTTAAGAAGGAGAATACGGCACCGAAGGAAGATAAAGAGAATGAGAATGAAAGCGCTGATGAAAAATGTGATGCAGAGCTTACCAATCTGCTGATGCATCTGAAAAAAGGAGATTCTCTGACTGCGGATACCTATGAGATCAAGGAGGGCGAGACTTCGCCGCCCAAGCGTTACACTTCGGGAAGCATTATCCTGACCATGGAAAATGCGGGCCAGTTTATCGAGGACGAAGAACTGCGGGCCCAGATCAAGGGAAGCGGCATCGGCACCAGCGCCACGAGAGCGGAGATCCTGAAGAAACTGGTGAATATCGAATATCTGGCACTGAACAAGAAGACCCAGGTGCTGACTCCCACCCAGATGGGAGAGATGATCTATGACGTGGTATCGGATTCCATAAGACCACTTTTAAATCCGGCACTGACGGCCAGTTGGGAAAAGGGGCTTACCATGGTGGCGGATGGTGTGATCACACCGGAAGAGTACATGGGAAAGCTGACGGATTTTGTGGGAAGGCGAACTACCGCTGTACGCAGCCTGAACAATCAGGGAGTGCTATGGAGACAGTTCCAGGCTACAGAAGAATTTTATCAGAAGAAGACAAAGCAATCCAATGCCAAAAATAAGGAATAAAGATGAGGAGAAATTATCATGGAAAATATTACGATTGAGAATCTGTATGATCTGAAGGAGACCATTGCGGCAGATCTGTTCACCGAGGCAGAATATCCCTGGGAGGTGCTTCCCAGAATCCACGATTTCATTCTGGAACTGGGTAAGAGACTGCCGGAAGAAATTTATGAAAAAAGAGGCGAGGATATCTGGGTGGCAAAGAACGCAAAGGTAGCTCCTACCGCCTGCCTGAACGGTCCGCTGATCATTGATGAAGAAGCGGAGGTCCGTCACTGTGCCTTTGTCCGTGGCAATGCCATTGCTGTCTCTTATACACATCTCCGAGCCCACGAGACTAG
>ERZ1026977.827-NODE-827-length-13668-cov-5.733049_pt1 | contig 13668 bp, 5 predicted proteins | sample MGYA00519292_ERZ1026977 | MGnify/ENA primary metagenome ERZ1026977 (study PRJEB26926, sample SAMN06164410) | human gut metagenome | biome: ENVO:00009003; feature: ENVO:2100002; material: ENVO:00002003 | host: Homo sapiens | place: USA | collected 2012 ... | reverse complement strand
GTGTATAAGAGACAGCGTATGCTCCTAACCCTATTCAAAAGAAAATCCGTGAGCTGCTTGGGGAAAAAGCGTATCAAGAGGCTGTAATGAGTGCGAACAGTGCCTATTACACCCCTGCATACGTTGTTGATACCCTTTGGGATATTGCCAAGAAAATGGGCTTCGAGGGCGGAAACATTCTTGAAGGTTCTGCTGGTATCGGAAATATTTTGGGACAGATGCCCACGCACATCAGCGAGCGGAGCGACATCCATGCCATAGAGATTGACGGAACTTCGGGAGGAATCCTTTCACTCCTCTATCCTGATGCCAAAGTAGAGATACAGGGCTTCGAGCAGACACGCATACCGAATGGTAGCGTGGATTTGGCTATTACCAATGTCCCATTTGTTACAGGACTCCGTGTGAACGACACCACAGGCGACAAAGACCTGTCGAAGAAATTCCACAACATACACGATTTCTGTATAGCAAAGAATGTGCGCAAACTGCGTGAGGGCGGTTTGGGTATCTTCATCACGTCCAACGGTACGCTTGACAACAGCAAGAAACTCCGTGACTGGATTGTGAGCGAGGGCGGCGCAGATTTCGTGGGTGCTTTCCGTATGCATAACAAGACTTTCGGCGGCACCGGGGTAACATCCGACATCGTTGTTATCCGCAAGCGTGTGAACGGGCAGAAATCCGCCCATGCCATTGATGTAAGCGATGTGAGCGGAGAGCGCATGGCTGAATATGACACTGGGGAAACACGCAAAGTCAAAGGCAAGGAAACACCGGTCATCAAGCAGCTTTCAATGGACTACAACCGCTATTTCATTGAACATCCTGAAAACATGGCAGGTGAAATGCACTTCGCATTTGAGAAAGGCGACACTTTCCGTCCGACAAGCAAGGGCTTATACCCTAAACTGGATAAGAAGCAGGAAGAAATGTTGGCTGAATTTGTCCGCTCGTTCCGTGCGGAGGAATTTGGCGAGCGCAACACAGAAGTTACCACTGATGCAATGCCCGGCAAGAAGATTGGTGAGGTGTTTGTGAAAGACGGAAAACTGTACATCAACTCAACTGCAAGCGCACAACCCCTTGAAGTGAATGCCAACAAGGTAAAAGGGCATACGAAGGTGGAATGCTTTGAGGCGTACACGGCCATCAAGGAAGCACTTGCGGAAGTCCTATCCTATCAGACAGAGAATGAAAGCGATGATGGGCTGAAACCCTTGCTTGACAAACTCAACAAGGCATACGATGATTTTGTCGGCACATACGGACACTTCAACAAAAACACTGCCATTGCGTTTCTCCGCAATGATGTGGACTATGCCAATGTGTTCGCTCTTGAAAAGTTCGAGGAAACGGCAGATGAAAAAGGAAACCGGGTACAGAAATTTGACAAGACCGATGTGTTCAGCAAACGTGTCGTTGAAAAAGAGAAAGAACCGACCCCTGCCAATGTCAAGGACGGTATCATTGCAAGTATCTTCAAATTCGGACGTGTGGATATACCTTACATCGCCGAACAACTTGGAACAGGTATCGGGAATGTGAAGAAAGAAATCATTGAGAACGGTTACGGTTTCGAGAACCCTGTAACCCGGCAGTTGGAAGCATCGTATCAGTATTTGAGCGGAAATATCCGTGAGAAACTGCGTCAGGCAGAAGAAAACAACGAGAATAGGGAATTTGACCGTAACATCAAGGCGTTGCAGGAGGTTATGCCAATGGAAATCCCCGCACACTTGATTGACTTTACCCTCGGCAGTTCTTGGATTGACCCTAAACTGTATGAAGATTTCGTAAAGGAACGAACGGAGGTAGATGTCCGGTTTACAGCAGTTGGCGGTACTTGGTTTATGAAAGAGCCGTATTTTACCAACTACGAAAAGAACCGTGCCATGGGAGTAACCAGTGAAATGCTTGGTCGAACCATTATGGGACACACCCTCATAGAAGCCGCCATTCAGAACAGGAGCATCACGATTTCCACCACCAAGAAGCATTATGACGGCACAACAGAAACCATTACCGACAAGGAAGCGACACAGGCTTGTGCCGCCAAGATTGATGAAATCCGTCAGGACTTCAAGGATTGGGCAAGGCAGAAGATGCAGAGCGACCCTGAAATGTCGGCATTGATTGAGCGTATCTATAACGATATGTTCAATAACTTTGTGCCTATGAGCATACCGGACGAGTTTGTGCCGGAGTATTTCGGAGGTGCTTCCCACAAGTTCAAGATGCGTCCTCACCAAGGTAAAGCCATCGTGAGAGGTACACAGCAACCGTTGTTGCTTGCCCATGAGGTTGGAACAGGCAAAACCTTTACCCTCATTTCCACAGCAATGGAAATGCGCCGTTTGGGTACTGCACGCAAACCGATGATTGTCGTGCAGAATGCCACGGTAGGCCAATTCGTTGCAAGTGCAAAAGAACTGTATCCGAATGCCAAGATACTGACACTCGAAGAGGCAGACCGAAGCGCGGAGGGAAGAAAGAATTTCTATGCCAAGATACGTTACAACGACTGGGATATGATTGTCGTTCCGCAATCGACCTTTGAATTTATCCCCGACAGCGAGGAAAGGGAAATGGCTTTCGTGCAGGACAAGATTGAGGAGAAGATGCTCATTCTTGAAAAGATGAAAGAGGAAGACCCGGACGGCAAGAACATGATTACTCGACAGGCTGAACGAGAGATTGCATTATTGGAGGAACAGCTTGCCGGACTTGCCGACAACGCTTCAAAGAAACGCACCGCCAACGATGAGAAAAAGCGTGCCGTAGCCTTGCAGAACGCAGAAGTAAAGGCTATGGAGATGCTCGACCGCCGGACTGACGATGTGGAGAACTTTGACGATATGGGCATTGATGCCCTGCTTGTGGATGAAGCCCACGAATACAAGCACCTTGGATTTGCCACTGTCATGCAGCGTGGAGTAAAAGGTGTTGACCCGTCATACAGCAAGAAATCACAAGGCGTGTTCCTGAAGACACAGGCTGTTTTGGAAAAGAACAACGGACGAAACGTAATCTTCGCCACAGGTACGCCAATCAGCAACACTGCCGCAGAGATTTGGACGTTCATGCGCTATCTCATGCCTGCCGATACGATGAAAGAGTACGGTATTTATTACTTTGATGACTTTGTACGCAACTTCGGTAACATTCAGCAGATGTTGGAGTTCACCACAAGCGGAAAGTTCAAGGAGAACAACCGCTTTGCCGGATATGTGAACCTGCCCGAGCTGGTGCGTATATGGTCGGGAGTGTCCGATACCGTCCTTACCAAAGAAGCCGGTGGCGTAAAGGACAAAATACCTGAAATGGAGGGAGGAAAGGCACAAGACCTTTATCTGCCACAGACACGCGCATTGCGTAGCATCATGAAGTTCGTAAAGAGCGAACTTGAACATTATGAGCAGATGAGCGGCAAGGAAAAGAAGGAGAACAGCCACATTCCGCTCACGATGTACGGTATCGCCAAAGCCGCTGCCGTGGATGCCCGGTTGGTGCAGTCCGATGCGGAGGACGACCCGAACAGCAAGACCAACGAAGCAGTTCGCCAAACTCTGCGCTCACTGAAAGAAACTGCCGACTACAAGGGTACTGTCGCCATCTTTGCCGACAATTATCAAAACAAGCAGAGCGGATTCAACCTTTATGATGACATCCGAAACAAACTGATTGCAGAAGGTGTTCCTGCTGATGAGATTGTAGTAATGAGGTCGGGAATGACCGTCAAGAAGAAACTTGAAATCTTTGAAAAGGTAAACCGTGGCGAAATTCGCGTGATTCTCGGTTCGACCTTTACGCTTGGCACCGGCGTGAACATTCAGGAACGACTGCACACGCTGATACATTTGGATGCGCCTAACCGCCCTATGGACTATACCCAGCGCAACGGACGCATTTTGCGACAGGGGAATTTGCATAAGGATATGAACAAGCCTGTACGCATCTTGCGTTTCGGAGTTGAGGACAGTTTGGATGTCACCGCCTACCAACGACTGAAAACAAAGGGGGCGATTGCCGACAGCATCATGAACGGCAAGCAGATGATGAACAACAGCATGACCAACCGTGTGCTTGAGGAGGAAGAAGATGTATTTGGCGATACCGTTGCGCAGCTCTCCGGCAGTGAGTATGCCATGCTGAAAAACAATGCGGAAAAGAATGTGCGAAAGTATGCAAGCCGCAAAAAGCAATGGGAAACAGACCAGACTTATATCCACAACGGCAAGCCAAGACTGAAAGCCTTTATCAAGGATGCGGAAAAGCGCATTGAGGACAACGGTAGATACTTGGAGGCTGTACGTTCGTCATTCCCCGATGGACAATTCAAGGAGATTGTAATCGGCAAACATCGCTTTACTTCTGTTGATACAATGGATGATTTCTTCAAGGAACACAACAAGAGTGTCCTTGCTGAAATGAAGCAGATGAAAGACGGCGAGATTGCAGGAGAACAGAAACGTGAACTGAGCATACAGATAGGCGATTTTTCATTTGTGGTTACAACAAAATTGACAAGACAGACCATGCGTGACGGTGCAACTCTTTTCAATGATGTTGAGCGCAAGATGACCTACTCTTGTCCTGAACTTGGTATTGAGAATGTGCCGGTACGCCAAAACCTGCTTCGCAATGCCATTGAGGACATTACAAGCAATGTGATTACAGGGAAAGATTTTGCCGAGAGACTGGAAGCCGCAGAGCGAAGCAAGAAGCATAATGAAGCCGAATTGAAAGAACTCCTGTCACGAGAGGGCAAACCTTTCGAGTATGAAGAAGAATTGGCACAGGCGAAATCACAGTTGGAGGAATATGCCGAACTGATGAAGAAAGAACTGGAGGAAAAGGAAGCCAAGTATGCTGAAATGGATGCCACAGTAGAAACAGCAAACAATGTTTCTGTCTCTGAAGAAGATGATGAATTAAAACGCGAAGGTGACGGTGCATATACCGATGATGAGGTCAGTTTTGAGAACGACCCAGTCGCCAAGTTGTTAGGCAGACCAAGGAGGACTGCAAAGCAACGGAGGGAATTTGCACAGCGTGAACGCCAAAGAATGGCAGAACGTGTGGAAAGCCTTGCAGAAAAACTGCATCTTGACAATGTGGAGGTTGTTACTGATGCTTCCGTCTTGGATGGAAAGAAGCAGCGTGCAAAAGGCTTCTACTCGAAGAGTACAGGGAAGATAACCATTGTCATTCCCAACCATACAAGTACGTTTGATGTTGAACAGACACTGCTGCATGAGGCTGTGGCGCACTATGGTTTGCGCCAGTTGTTCGGCGAACATTTTGATACATTCCTTGATAATGTACTCAACAATGCAGAAGAAAGCATTCGTAGACGCATTGTAGATATGGCTGCAAAAAACGGTTGGGATTTCAGTAAGGCTACCGAAGAATATCTTGCTTCGCTTGCAGAAGATACTGAATTTGAAAACATCAATGCAAGCTGGTGGAGGCAGATAAAGGATTTCTTCCTGAATATGCTGCACAAGATAGGCTTTGAGGATTTCGGAGGGGTTACTCTGACTGACAACGAACTACGCTATGTATTGTGGCGCAGCTACGAGAATCTTGCAGAACCGGGCAGATACAGAAGTATATTGGGAGAAGCCGCCGATGTGGCAAAGCAGTATGAACTGAAAGTAGGCAATTATGCAGTTGCCGAACCACATCATCAGAACATTGCAGAAAACGATGATACCCTGTACCGTGACGGCGACTCTTTAAGGAGACGCTATGACAGGAAAGTCCGTACACCCAATAAAAGCAGAAGTGTCAAATGGAAAGAAAATCTCCTGTACAGACTGAAAGAGGCGTATCAAGACAGTATGTCCGCATTGAAAACATTGCAGGACATGATTTCAGAAGAAACAGGGAATCCAATCCATTCGTTTGAAAATGCCTATATTGCAGAAAACAGTATGTCGGCAGAAAATAAGTCGCAAGCGGAGATATATGAAAGGGATTTCTATAAACCGATGATGAAAGTTGTTCAGAAACTTATCAAATTAGGTGCATCTTATGAAGAGTTGAAGTCGTACATCATAGCAAAGCATGGTCTGGAGCGTAATGAGGAATTCTCCAAACGAGATGCAGAGCAGGATGGCGACACTTGGGATGGTGCTATTACACGTGATTATTCGGGTTTGACCGAATTAACCGGTGATAAAGATAATTTCACCGAGGCTGCACAAATGATAGTTGATGAGTTCGAGAGCAAGTTTAACGTGTCCGAATTGTGGGATAAAATCAACGCTGCGACCAAAGAAACGTTACGCAAAAGTTACAATAGCGGCTTGATGAGTAAATCCACTTATGACAAAGTTCGTGGAATGTTCAAATATTATGTGCCATTAAGAGGTTGGGATTGCGAAGTCGCTTCCAACGAATACGAATATATGACAAGCAACCGTCTGATGCTTTCTCCGACATTGAAGACAGCGGAAGGACGCACAAGTCTGGCTGACGACCCTTTGGCCACCATTGGATTCATGGCGGAAAGTAGCATCGTTCAAGGAAACAGGAACTTGATGAAGCAGAAATTTCTGAACTTCATTCTCAATAATCCGAATGAACTTGTAAGTATCAGCGAACAATGGTATGTGCTTGACAATGCCACCGGTGAATGGGAAGCACGAAACCCAATAATCCCGGAAGATGCAACAGGTGATGAGGTGGCTTCCATTGTCGAACAATTCGAGCAGGAAATGGAAGCCCTCGGAGATAATGCCACGAAAAAGAAGGACGGGCTGAAACTAAGTATGCATATTACGAAACGCGAGGGTCAAGAACACGTTGTAAGGGTAAAAAGAGCCGGTAAGGAATATTGCCTTTATATCAATGGCAATCCAAGAGCGGCACAAGCCATCAACGGATTGACCAACCCGGATGTAAACGACAGCAGTCTGTACAAGGCTGCAAAAGCGGTGAAGAATCTTATGGCAAGAGCATTTACTTCAATGAACCCTGCCTTTGTCGTGAGCAACCTGTCAAGAGACATCATTTGGGCAGGTACGGCAGTAGCCATTAAAGAAAACGCTGTATATACAGCCAGGTATAACAAAAATGTAACAGAATGCCTGGTTAAGGCTCAACTGCCGCGTCTGCTTGTAAAATACAAAAACGGCAGGCTTGATAGGAATAACGATTTGGAACGTTATTTTGACGAGTTTATCCGTAATGGAGGCGAAACAGGATTTACCCAACTGAATACAGTTGAAGACTACAAACGAAACATCAAGCGTTTCATAAAAGAAGCAGAGGGTAAAAGTTCCATTACCCAAAAAGCATGGAACGGTTTGTGGAACAGTGTGGAGTTTCTGAATAGAAGCGCAGAGGACACGACACGCTTCATGGTGTATATGACAAGCCGCCAAATGGGCAGGGATGTGGCCCACTCCATATATGACGCGAAAGAGATTACCGTCAACTTCAACAAGAAAGGAAGTGGCGGACTGGGTGCAAGTGTCATGAACTTCAGTTACATCTTTTTCAATGCAGCCATTCAGAGTGTAGCGAACTTCGGCAAACTTATGGCAAAACACCCTGCCAAAACCACTATGGCATTAACCATATTCTCATCGGCAGGCTTCCTTGTTCCGATGATGAACTTGGCTATACAGGCTCTGCTTGGTGGAGATGACGATGACAACGGTTATTGGGATTTACCGGAATGGGTACGCAGGAACAACCTCGTCCTTTATGTACCTTGGAGTGAAAACGGATATATGACGCTTCCATTACCACACGAAATGAGACCTTTCTACAGTATGGGAGAAATAGCATATTCAGTCCTTGCCGGAAAGGAAAATATTGAAGACGGTTTAAGCAAGGCAGCAACCGGATTCTCGTCCATGCTACCTATTGACCTGACAGGCAACGGAGGAAATGTTGCAGTAAGCCTTACACCGACTATCGGACAACCTTTTGCGCAGATTATAGCCAATAAGGATTATTTTGGCAAACCTATTTACCGTAAACACACGTGGAACGAAATGGATCCAGAGTGGACAAAGGCGTACAAGAGTACCGCCCCTTGGCTTGTTGACGGTACAAGATGGTTGAACGAGATAACAGGAGGTAACAATGTCGATGCAGGCACAATAAACATTAATCCTGCATTGATAGAACATCTGTTTGAAAGCTACTTTGGCGGTGTCGGCAAAACACTGAACAAGACCCAAAAGACATTGGAAATGCTATGGAATGAAGATTTGCAGGAATGGCGCAATGTACCTGTCATCAGCAGTTTCTATCAAACCGCAGATGAACGGACAACAGGCAGCCAAATCAACCGTGAGTATTCTAAAGCAGTTGATGAAATGGAAGATGTCCAGCATTCTTTAAGCGGATACAAGAATCAGGTCAGAGTGGGGAACATCGAGTATGCTGAAAAGATAGATGAACTTATCAATTCAGAGGTATTCAAACGGTACGCTTTAGTTAAAGGCTATCACAATGCCATACAAAAAGCAAGCAAGGCTCTAAAACTCATTGACCCGACACAGCGAGAAGAAGTTGAAACCATGATTATGAACTTGAAAGTTGAAATGCTTGATAAGTTGAAAGGATTGGATGGAGATAAATAGTTATACTTGAAAGGAATGCTTTGGATAGTACCTTTGTGTCTATCCAAAGCATTCTGATAATATTCAACGATTATGCATAATACAAAAAATGGAAATAAAAGACTGCTGTTCATGAGCCGTGTCGCACCCAAACGTGATACGGAGGAAATGGATACCGTAGTAATGTCTTCACAGCAGTCGGGCGACCGCAGGGCGTTTGATATATTGATGGAGGCACAGCACTATTGGAATCAGATGGAGGATTTCCGAAAGGACAGAGAGCGCAACAAGCGATATACCTACGGTTTTCAGTGGGATGACAAAATATGTGTGGACGGTGAGACCATGACGGAAGAAGAGTATATCAAAAGGCAGGGCAATGTGCCATTGAAGAACAACCTTATCCGCAGATTGGTAAAAAGCGTACTCGGCGTGTATCGAAGCCAGAGCAAAGAACCGACCTGTACAGCACGCGACCGAGACGAGCAGAAATTGGGCGAAACGATGAGTACCATCCTGCAATGCAATATGCAACTGAACCGGATGACGGAGGTATATGCCCGGACAATGGAGGAGTTTCTTATCAGCGGCTTCATTGTACATCGCAAATCATACGGTTGGCGCAACGGAAAAGAGGATTGTTGGACGGACTATGTACAGCCGAACAATTTCTTCATAGACAACAATATGCGTGATTTCAGAGGTTGGGATGTATCGGTTCTTGGCGAGATACACGATATTTCATTCGGGCAGCTTTGCGAACAGTTCGCCTCTTCACCCGAAGATTACCGCAGACTTAGAGACATCTACAAGTGGGCGGCAAAGAAAGAATACATCGCCTCGTATGCAGAGCGTTTCGGCTACAGCCGTTTGGAAAACTACGATTTTCTGTTTACGAGCGAGCCGGGACGGTGCAGAGTCATTGAGGTCTGGCGCAAGGAGCAAAAACCAAGATACCGGTGCCATGACTATCAAAACGGGGACATCTTCAAGATAGATGTGAAGGATTACCAAAAGTGTGTGATCGCCGTCAATGACGAACGTATTGAAATGGCGAAGTCTGTCGGTATGCCCGAAGAAGAAGTGCCGCTCATTAAAGCCACGTGGTTTATTGACGATTATTGGTATTTCTATTACCTGTCGCCATTCGGAGATATTCTGAAAGAGGGAGAAACGCCATACGAACACGACAGCCACCCATACGTATTCAAGGCTTATCCGTTCATTGACGGTGAAATCCATTCGTTCGTATCTGATGTCATCGACCAACAGCGATATACCAACCGTTTGATAACCCTTTATGACTGGATAATGCGTGCGAGTGCCAAAGGGGTACTGATGATGCCCGATGATTGTCTGCCGGACGGAGTGAGCATTGACGACATTGCGGAAAGCTGGGCTGAGTTCAACGGTGTGATTGTCTATAGACCGAGCAAGAGCGGACGTGTGCCGGAACAAGTGGCCAACAATTCGACCAACATCGGCATTGCTGAACTGCTGAATATTCAATTGAAGTTCTTTGAAGACATTTCAGGTGTAACAGGAGCATTACAAGGCAAGCCTGGATTTTCGGGTGAAAGTGCCGCCCATTTCCAACAACAGACGCAGAATGCCACTACCACTTTGCTTGACCTGTTGGAATGTTTCAGCGGTTTTGTGGTAGATGGTGCATACAAGGATGTAAAAAATATACAGCAGTTCTATGACAGTAAGCGCGTGTTCAACATTGCCGGACGGAGCGGTGCGCAAATTGAATACGACCCGAAAAAGATACGAGACGTGGAGTTTGACTTGAGCATCACAGAAAGTACAACTACCCCTGCATACAGGCATCTTGCCAACGACATACTCATGCAGTTGTGGCAAGCACAAGCTATCAGCGTGGAACAACTACTTGAACATGGCGACTTCCCGTTTGCCGATGAACTATTACAGAGCATCAAGTCGCAGAAAGAGCAATTGGAACAGGGTAAAATGCCTGACGGTCTTTCTCCCGAACTGATGGCGCAAGCGCAACAAGGTGCGAACATGCAGGCCGTGAACAAACTGAATAATGCAATAAGGCAATAATTTTAATTTAACGACATCATGGAACAGAAAACTATTTGTATAGACTTTGACGGTGTCATTCATGACTACAGTAAAGGTTGGCAAGGCGAGGATGTGTTTGGGCAGATGATACCGAACGCAGATACAGGTACAGCCACCCTAAAGAAAAACGGGTGGACTATCATCATCTTCACGACACGCAAGAAAACTGAAAAATTGGAAAAGTGGTTGGCAGAAAACAATATTTCATACGACCATATAAACGAAAACCCGAATCAACCGGAACATACAAGCGGAAAAATCATAGCCGATGTGTACCTTGATGACCGGGGTATCTGTTTCAGAGGACGGTGGGATTCATGGCTTATGAGAGATATTATAGAGTTTGAGCCTTGGCAGGAACAACAAAAGAAAGAAATAGAACAGCTTGCGACATATGGACAAAGCGAAGATGACATTTGGTCAAGAGGCAACGAGAAAAGAATCAAATTAGCCCATGCTTAGCGGATAAAGAATGAGGGTGTACCAAATATATTCAATTTGATACACCCTCATGTCTATTTATTATTCTTTGGACAGTTGGAATTTCTCTATCCAGACATCTTCCTCTCCATTGTCGAAATCAACAATACAGGCTTCGTTCGGAATATCCAATTCCTTGACCGTACCAATGACACCATTATCGTTGCACATCACCCGGTACCCGACTTTAAACTTATTGATATTGTCAAGTGCGAGCGGGTCGTTGGTAAGTGTTGCTATACCGTCAATATCTCCGTACTTTCCCATTTTTTCTTGATTTGCCGATTGCTTCCAACCATGAGTAATACTGATTACGTTTTTTCGCCATTACAGCCGAAGATAATTTACCTGCCCCGTTATTGTACGGAGTGCAATAGAAACACTCAAATTCGAGGTCTCTGACGAATGTATTATGGTTGATATAGTGCTTCTGCTTGAGTTTACGGAAATTGTTCCTATCCATAATTACAAGTTGTCCACTCACGCCACTTGTCGGCATTACATAGTAGCGTTGTCCATTCTCACGATGTGCCTTGTCGGCTTGTCTTACTGCCTCACGCAAACGGAGTGAAGCACGGATTTTCTTAAAGATGTTCATCTTTCCTATTGTTAAATTGTTAAACTATATTGTTGCGGCAGATACCGCTTTTTTCTTCCTGCTGATATATCTTCCCACACGAGGTACGAATTTAGGCATATCCATTTCAAAGAAACAGATGTGCAGACCAATGGCACGGGTCATCAACAAGTCATCGTGTTTACCGATAATCGCCCCGAACGCTCCATTCGGTTTCTTCTCATAACACAGATATTCGTCCAAACAACGGGCATCACGCTCAACATACAGGCTCTCACGGATGACTTTCACAAGGGTTGAGATTACCATCGGTTTTGTAGCTATGTTGGTGTGGAAGCCGTAGTTTATAGGCAAGCCCTCCCGAATAGCCTCCTCCGACTGCTTGCGTGCGTACAGGTTGGGATAAACATCCTTAATCTGATTGAGAATGAATTGGGATTGGTCTCCGTCCACCTGCCTTTCCTTGTCATGTGTTTCAAGTGTGTTGCTCTCAATCACAAGCATGGAATTGTCATAGAAAGCCGCTATCTGTGCCGCTTTCCACGCCAAGAGGTCAATATCTATATGTCCGTACCATTGCGCCACAACAGTGGGTTTTCCTCCGTCATTCATGAAGAGACGGTCGAACACGACAATGACAGACCAGTCAGCCTTATTGGAACGCCCACCGACATCGACCACCGTCAAATATCTGTCGGTTACCACTTCGTCATCGTAAATCTCAGGCATTTCCCAAATATGTAGCAAGCCTTGGCTGTCACCAACAAAACGGAGGTTTTGCAATGCTTTCTTCCCCTCATCACCATCGGCATATACTTCTCCTACATATCGTGGAGGCTTGCATGATGCTTTAAGTTTCTCGACCTTGTATTTGTCGAACACACGTGCGCCGGAATGAACGAACGCCTCAACATCATCGGAAGGAAACTCTGCCGCCATCAATCCGTGTTCGGTATATTTGGCACGTTCCTGTATGTACCAATTGATAGCTTCAAGCGTTGCGCCCTTCTCCCACAGCCACCACAGATATTTGCCGTTTTCCTCACGGGATGAAGGTATGCCGTCATTCTCACGGTTTGCATACAGCATTTGTGCAAAAGCTTCCACATCGTCAAGAGGCAACGAATACTGTTCTATGTCAAACCACGACACGAACATTGCCTCGAACTGGGATTTTCCGTTCTTAGCATCGTCATACTCTTTTTGAAAGAAATTACCTGTACCATTGGCTGTACTTTCATATACAATCATTGTATATGGACGCAGCAGCACTCCCGAACAGGCAGAGCGCACAATGTCTTCGGGCTTCTTCCCATCTGTCGCTTTCCATAGTCCGACCTCGGACAGATGCACAAGGTTGTAGTCTCCACCACGGCAGGAGTCAGGTCGTTCGGCAGTACCAATCTTAATCTTACAGTTGCGTTGCGGTACACGATGAATACTGCCCGACTTACCGACCCCAACCATTTTAGGCTCATTCTCGCTGTAGGTTTCACCCAGCTTGTGCAGCATATCCACCGGATAGTTCTTTATCATACGGTCGAACATATCCTTAATTTCGTCCGAACCCGCACCTTGATGGGCGATGATAAGTGAGTTCAGTCCTACTTTATGAACCAACTGCAACCATGCCATATATATTTGCGAAGTAGTAGAACCTCCCCATTGCCGTGCTTTCAGCAAAACAAGGCGTATAGGCTTACCAGCTTTTCGCAATCGTTCCAACCTTTCAACGAAACGACGTTGCGGTCGAGTAAGGCGAAATAACACATCTTCGCCTCCCCCCTTGTTCTTGATATAGACGAATGTTGCCGCCCAAAAAGGGAAGTCATATTTGTTACGTATGCGCACAAACTGACTTATTACTTTGAGCCGGTCGCTTTCATAACTGTCTCTTATACACATCTCCGAGCCCACGAGACTAGGCATGATCTC
>ERZ1026977.814-NODE-814-length-13785-cov-5.117043_pt1 | contig 13785 bp, 10 predicted proteins | sample MGYA00519292_ERZ1026977 | MGnify/ENA primary metagenome ERZ1026977 (study PRJEB26926, sample SAMN06164410) | human gut metagenome | biome: ENVO:00009003; feature: ENVO:2100002; material: ENVO:00002003 | host: Homo sapiens | place: USA | collected 2012 ... | reverse complement strand
TATGTAGGCTGTAAGGACTACGATGATGACATCGACAATCTACAAACACAGATTGACGCAAACAAAGCCGACATCGCCAAGTTGCAGAGTTTTGTAAAAGAAGGTAAATGGGTAACTAATGTTGAAGACATTACCGGTGGATTTAAGATAACTTTTAATGATAATAAAAGTTATTCTATCACAAGCGGTAAGGATGCTACTCCAACGACAATCAAGATTGATCCGGTAACAAAGAACTGGATTGTCAATGACAGGGACCTAGGTATTTGTGCTGAAGGTAAAAAAGGTGATGCGGGAGTAGGAACTCCGGGTAAAGATGGATATGCACCGCAAATTTCTGAAGACGGATATTGGATGGTTTGGGATGCGGAAGCAGAAAAAGCTGTGAAAACAAATGTTAAAGCTGCTACAGATATCTATGTAAGTGCTGATGCTAACAATCCATTGGTTTGGGTATTGAATATTCTCAATAAGGAAACAGGAGAATGGGAAAAGGTTTCTATGCCGAAATCTGCTCGTATCACTGGTATGAGTGTGCTCGGTGTAACAGCGGAAGGTACTGTTGATTTAAGCTCTACACATGCTGAAGCTACTTTGTACTATGGAGTAGCAGGGAAAGATATTGAATTTAATGGAAACAAGAAATTTAAGAAGAAAGGTGATTTGCTTATTGCCAGAGGTGGTAGTATAATCCATGCTTTGATTAATCCGGTGAATTTGAAAGCAGCGGATATTCAAGCTTATGAAATCGGTCTGACAGATTCTAAAGGTAATACCAGTTTTGTAGTAGCTAATATTGCAGATAATTTAAGTGTAGATGCTTTGACTCGTGCAGAAGAAGAAAAACCTACTGCTAACAAAGGTATTTATGATCTGACTCTTAGATTTGCAAATGAAGTAACTGATACAGAATTGGATGCTTTGAAGGAGAATACTGCTTATGCTCTTACAACAAAAGATGCATGGGGCAATGAAATCATTTCCGGATATGACGTAAAGGTTGCGGCTAAAGCTGCTACAGAACAAGAGCAACCAAAAGTCGAGTTTACTGCTCCTGACGAAGCCTTGACTTATCAGAAGAGCTATAATTTGGATGAACTGTTTAACAGTGAATTAGATAAGGTGGTAGCTTACTATTATGAAGTTACTGAGAAGGAAGCTGCTAAGGTCGACGCAACATTTGATAAAGATAAGAATACAATTATCGCAAAGAAGGAAGGTAAAATGACGATTAAGATTCACTATCTTCCTGTTAGTGGAACAGCTGTTAGTGCTGACGTAGAACTGACCTTTGCTTATGTAGCTAAACAGGCTGAAATCAAAGATATGACTTGGGTTGTAGATGGCAAGAAATTAACAGCTACTTCTGAAATTGTTGGTCCTTCAGTAGATGAAATTAAAAAGTCTATTAATGGCATTGATTCCGAAATTGAATATACTGATGTGACAGTAACAATTAATAAAGTACCGAATCTGACATACGAAAATCAGACTTCTAAGAGTATTACTTTAGTATTACAAGGTCTGGATGCAAAAGGTAAAGAAACGAATGCAGAAGCAAACATTACTAAATATGTAATCAAAGCTACATTCGATCCTGAATATATTGCTGCTGTACCTCATACCGCAACAGTTAAATTCAAGAATAAAAAATATGATCAAAACAATTCAGAGCTGGGTAATGAATATTTGTATGAAACTACATTCAAAATTACTGTAGATCAGCCGAAGAATCTGTATACATTCAAACATGCAACTGCTTACTTTGAGGACAAAGAGAATGCTGTAGCTTACGGTAAAGTATATGAAGGTAATAGTCCTAAACTTATTTCTTTCAACCTTTATACCTTGTATCAAGCTAATTCTATTCTTGAAGGTGATGCAACAACTAATAGCTTTGTGAAATTCACAGAAGTAATACCGGAAAAGAGTGGTAACAAAGTAGCTAAAGCATGGTTAACAGAACAAGGTACTGATAATGGGGCAATTTCAGTCGAACCTTCTCCTTTACACGGTGGTGTTAATACAAGTCGTAGTATTACGGTTACTTATGCACCATTCGGAAATACTCGTTTGAATGCTATTGTTGACAAATTTAACTTGAAAGTATTATCTGAAATTTATCAAGGTAGTTTCGATTTTGTGAAGAAGTTCAAAATCGACGGAAAAGATGTACAGAAAGGTGAGAAAGAGGATAATCCGATTGAAATAGAAGGAACAGGTACTGTCGAAATACTAGAAAGTGATTTCATCAGAAAAGATGCTCGTGCTAATGACTATGGCTTTGATGATAATAGAATTGTATCGGTTAAGGTTGAATTAGCAGATGATGACGCTAAGACTTATCTGACAATTGACAACACTGAGTTTAAGATGGGAACTGAAGCTGCTGCACAGTCTGGAACAGAACAAAAAATGAACACTGTTACTATTGGAAAGAATCAGACCGCAGGAGCCATTATAAATGCTCCTACTTGTAAAGTCAACATCAATATTCTTGACAAGTGGGGTATGACGAAAACAGCATCAATCTATGTTAAAGTGAACAAATAATTTAGATTGAAAGACTTATAATTGAGAGGCATCCTAATTTTCTTTGAGACTAGAGATGCCTTCTCTTTACAAGTTTTATTATACGAGACAATAAATTCTTTAAAAGAAATATACTGAGAGATCAACTGAAAATTATGCTTGTGAAAGTATATTTTCAAATGTTTGTCTCTTGGAAGGGATGCCTCCCTTATTTCCCACGGGCATCCCTTTTCTGCTCTTAATGCATCTCACTTATCGTACTAGAAAGCAATTTACTAGTCCCTTATTTCCCCAAGACAAGGAGATGTTTTTAAGAATATAAATGCTCGGGCTTGTGAAAGTCCGTGCTTTTATTTATACAACTATAATGTCTGTAGTTAACTAATGTCTTTATATTTTCGACATGGAATTAAATATCCACCACTTATGCTTTTAGGAATATAAAAATAATCAATTATGAAAAGTGTATATTATTATCTGTCAGTGCTGATTATATTTCTTTCAGCATGTCATACCAATAAATCAGAATTAGAAACAATTAAAGTTGCACAGTTTGGAGATGTATTCATATATATACCTCTATATTTGGCAAATACCAAAGGATTTTTCAAAGAAGAAGGTTTGAAAGTTGATCTGATAAACACTGGAGGGGACGATAAAACCTATGCAGCGGTAATTGGTGGTTCCGCTTTATTTGGTATTGCAGATCCTACTTTTGTTGCTATTGCTAAGGAACAAGGAATAGATGGATGTGTGATAGGAAGTATTGTCAACAGTGTTCCCTTTTGGGCTCTGACAAAAAATCCCAATGTTCCTCAAATTACGAATGCCGCGATGTTAGCTCCTTACAGCGTAGCTACCTTCTCTGCTCCTTCTACAGCATATACAGTTCAAACTGAAATGTTCAAAGAAGCTAATTTGCCTACAAATATCAGACAAGGCGCATTTGGAACTTTATTACCTATGCTTGATACCGGCAATGCTGATATCGCCCTTGAATTGGAACCGAATGTTTCAATAGCGGTAGCCAATGGAGCAAAGGTCGTTTATTCTTTTGCTGATAAATATCCGGATTTTACCTTCACAGGTATCACAACAAGTAAAAAGACTATCGATGAAAAACCTGAAATAGTCCAGCATTTTATCAATGCTATTACCAAAGCTGAAAAATTTGCACATGAGTATCCTGATAGTGCCGCTTACTATATGGCAGAACTATACCCTGATGTGAATAAGAATATAATAGCACAGGCCATCAAACGCATGGTAGACTCAAACACATTACCTCAAAACGCAGTAATCTCACCGGAAGCTTGGAAACAAGCCGTTGCATTACGTCACCGTATGGGAGATTTAAAATCATTGGATAATATAGAAAGTGTATTAGATATGAATTTCGCTGAAAAAGCACGTTGACAAAAAAGTTATTGAATATGAAAATCATATTTATGTTAGCCGCAAAAACATATATGTACCTTCCTCTTTTTCTGGCAAAAGAAAAAGGTATTTTTAAATCTGTATTTGAGGCAAAGAGAATAAAGGACGATATAGAGTTTCGCATTTGTGATGGCGATGATGACGCTATTGACAGCATGTTGGATTTTAACAGGAATGCACGTAAATGCAAATTAGACGAAATAGCAATTGCTATTTCAGACCCGACTTCTATATTGCGGCAACATAAAAGTTTTGATAACAAAACAGATATAAAAGTTATAGGCAAATTGATAAACAAATTGCCTTTTTGGGTTATTTGTCCCTATAATGAGGAATTAGATAATAATTCGCATAATGGGTTTATGGATATTAAGGAATTAAAAGCCAAACGTCTTTATACACCTAATAGTTCATACATTACTGCCAACTCTTGCTGTTCTCAACTATTAAATAAAAACAATTATAAAATCAAACCTGTTGATTTTTCCGAAGAAATAGAGAAATGCATTAATGATTCCGAATCCATAGCTCTGACGGGTGACTTAAATTTAATGGCAAGAAAATATATTGAGAACAAAATTTGTATTTACAGCCATATGGCGAATAATAATGATGAAAGCATAGCTACAACTATTATAACCAGCAGATATATATGTAAGCAGTACGAGGACATACTGGCACTTGTTTTGGAAGCTATTCAGAAAGCCATTTTTATTATATATTCATCACCTGAAATAGCCACAGAAGTATGTTATAAAATCAGTGATGAGATTGATAGTTATCGGATGCCTGACGAAAATATTCAAAAAGAAAAAACAGAAATCATTATATCAATTATTAACAGTGATCATCTATATCCGATGACTACCGATATCTCATTTTCTGATTGGAAAAAAACAGTAAATTATTACCTTTCGCATGGGATAAATATATTTGAATATATGAGGGAGCACAACTCGCCAACCAGACCCAATGAGAATGAAGCATATGTTGCAGGTATATATCAAAAAATGTTCTTCAAAAATCCTGCACACACTGCAGAAAGAAAGATTGTTGAGGATTTTGGAGTAGATTGCAATACTTTTGACAAAGAAATACCATATCATTTGATCAGAAAACTGAAGAATAAGATTTTGTTTTTCATGAAAAAGGATTTTTGGTATATCCTGTGCTTTATTTTATTTGTATGTGTTGTAGGGTATGTGGTATACCAGACTTTTTATAACAATAATCATGATTACATATCGAATGTCGGTTTAATATTTGGTGCATTATCTTTAATATGGGGTATCCTAACTAGTCTGGGGGTATTCCCTAAGTTGAAAAAAACGAGTCGTTATGATGATTGAACTACAAAATGTAGGGTTTGCCTACAATAACAAACATACAGTATTTTCTAATTTAAATCTTTATATTGATAGAGGAGATATTGTATCTATTGTCGGCAATAGCGGTTGCGGAAAAACGACATTGCTGAATCTTATTGCCGGAGTTTTACTACCTTCTAAAGGAGAAATCAAGAAATCGAATAAGAATATAGCCTATTTGATGCAGGATGTCACATTATTGCCTTATAGGACAGCGTGGGAGAACACTTTTCTTGCTTGTGAACTGCGGGGAATACCTGTTGACAACATACAGAAGCAGGCTGCCAAAGAAATACTAGACTTATTCAACATAGAAACGGAAGCTCTAAACAAGTTCCCCAAAGAACTCTCCGGAGGAATGAAACAACGGATCGGATTGTTACAAACTCTACTCACCGACGCTTCATTATTTTTGCTTGATGAACCTTTTAACGCCATTGATATTAATGCACTGAACAGTATTAAACTCTATATATGGGAATACCTCATCAAGAGTAATAAAACAATGATCTTTATCACCCATAATATTGATCAGGCATTGCTTTTAAGCGACCGTATTCTAATTATGAGAAGTCCAACTGAATTATTAGAAATAAAGCCCACTAAAGAATATTGCTCACTTTCCCCTGACGAAAGAATAGACACAAGCGAATATAAAAAACTTTTTTTTGAAATCGTTGAGAATTTGAAATATGAGAAATAAAATATTACAATGGTTACCATTGGCTGTTTTACTGATTGCTTGGGAAGCATATGCCAAATTTCAGTCAGGCTTTTCAACCATGTTTTCTTCCCCTGTGAGAATAATAACATTGTTATATGAGAAAACGGTATCTGGCGACCTGCCATATCATACATTCATAACTGCTTATGAATCATTTGTCGGATTGCTGTTTGGGCTATTCATTGGATGTATTATAGGTTTTATTTTAGTCTATTTTCCAAAATGCTCGAAAATAACTCATCCTTATATAATAGCACTTAGTTCAATTCCTACTTTCGCATTGGCTCCTCTAATGATTATTTGGTTTGGAACCGGATTGAAAATGAAAATTGTATTGGCATTCCTCTCTACTGTTTTTATTACTGCTTTTCAAACCTATGAAGGAGCAAGCAAAATCTCTGAAAGTGACGATACTTTTTTCAAAATCAATCATGCTACCAACAAACAACGCTTTTGGATGCTCTCATTCCCAGCCTCACTGGACTGGGTTATCCAATCACTCAAACTGAATGCCGGCTTCTGTGTTTTGGGAGCATTCATTGGCGAATTTATAGCCTCTGAAGCTGGTTTAGGATATATCATTCTAAAAGCAAGTGGCTTATACGATACCACCTATGTCTTTGCCGCTATTATATGTATTATCTTACTTTCTATGTTTTTTAATTTGTTGGCCGTATTCGTAAACAAATATAAATTGAGGATAATTCGTTTTGCAACAATGAAATATGGTAAATAAAAAACTCTTCATAAAACTAAATGTTTTTCAAATGCTTATCTCCTGAAAGGAACGTAAACGCATTTTCCTATGGCTTATATAACTTTGGACGGAAAGGAATATAAAGCGTATAGTTACTATCCGTCGGCTTTCCTCCCGCCAGTGCCGGCGACCATTTCGGCATTCCCTTTACAATACGAAGAGCCTCCTCGGCAAACTCGGAATGAGTAGCTTTCAAAATATGAGGACGCAGAATCACTCCTTCCTTATCAATCGTAAACTCACACAAAGCATATCCCGATATATTCTTGGCTAAAAGATTTGCCGGATAAACCATTTGATCTGCAATATATTCTTCCGGAGTAGTGCCGGACAAATGAGCAAGTTCTTCTATCTGTTTGCCGGAAAGCGACCTCTGCTGAGGCCCCACCTGATAAATTCCGACATACATCGGTTTCTTATAAGCATCCGGTTGCTCCTTAGTGCGCTGTTGCAACTCCTTCAATAAAGCAGCAGCTTCTTCCGCCACCGCCTGTTCCGAAATATCTTCTCCTCTGGATAACATATAAGCCGACTGACAGACCAACACAAGACGATCCATTAAAGAACCTTTTTTCGGGGACCACTTACGTCCCATCTGATTTGTACCTTTCGCATCCGTCGAAGTGAAATAATAAACGACTCCGTCCAAACCTGCCGTAGAACCGTCCAAATCCTGCACCTGACTCGTCACCGTACGAAAAATGGCACCCAAAGACTGATAAAGGGACGAACTGATAACCACCGATCTCGTATCTACCGTCACTGTTCCTTTCTCTGCTTGCCAATAGGTACGCGACAATGTGTTCGAAACCAAACAATAACGCCCACCCTTCTTCTCTACCGACATGGCATACTCGGGCGAGAAAGAAGGAATTGCTACAAAACGAGCATACGGTTGTTGCTGAAAGCCTGTGTTCAATAAAGAAAATACATTGCGATAATATTCGCCCAATTCGCCTGTGTAAGTAGTGAAAGGTTTCACCGGCTCCAGATAATCAATCTGTGCCGTAAGACGAAAAGATAAGGTCAAAAGTAGAATAAAGAAAACAATCTTTTTCATAAGTTGCCGGATTTTCAATGCGTATCGGCAACAAAGATACAAATTATTTCGATGGTTCGTGATAAAATTATATCTTTGCACGGTTTTTACTAAGAAACTGAATAACAATACATCAAAAATATGATAGCTAAGATTGAACAACTTCTGAAAGAGGTAGAGGCTTTGCATGCCTCCAATGCCGAAGAACTTGAAGCTCTCCGCATCAAATACCTTAGCAAGAAGGGAGCCATTAATGACTTAATGGCGGATTTCCGTAACGTAGCTGCTGAACAGAAAAAAGAAGTCGGCATGAGACTGAATGAACTGAAAACAAAAGCGCAGGATAAAATCAACGCACTGAAAGAACTGTTTGAAAGTCAGGACAACGGTTGTGACGGATTGGATTTGACGCGCTCGGCTTATCCCGTCGAACTCGGTACACGTCACCCGCTTACCATTGTAAAAAATGAAATTATCGACATCTTCGCCCGTTTGGGATTCAGCATCGCTGAAGGACCGGAAATAGAAGATGACTGGCACGTATTCTCGGCACTGAACTTTGCCGAAGATCATCCGGCACGCGATATGCAGGATACTTTCTTCATCGAGGCTCACCCAGATGTTGTATTACGTACACATACTTCTTCCGTACAGACCCGCGTTATGGAAACGTCACAGCCTCCTATCCGCATCATCTGTCCGGGACGTGTATACCGTAACGAAGCAATCAGCTACCGTGCGCACTGTTTCTTCCACCAGGTAGAAGCTCTGTATGTAGACAAAGATGTATCATTCACCGACTTGAAACAGGTATTGCTGCTTTTCGCTAAAGAGATGTTCGGTGCAGATACTAAGATTCGCCTGCGTCCGTCATACTTCCCCTTTACAGAACCCAGTGCTGAAATGGATATCAGTTGTAACATCTGCGGTGGTAAAGGTTGCCCGTTCTGCAAGCATACCGGTTGGGTGGAAATCCTCGGTTGCGGTATGGTAGACCCGAACGTACTTGAATCCAACGGCATTGACAGCAAAGTATACAGCGGTTATGCTCTCGGTATGGGTATCGAACGTATCACAAACCTGAAATATCAGGTGAAAGATCTCCGTATGTTCTCCGAAAACGACACACGCTTCTTGAAAGAATTCGAGAGCGCATACTAAAAACAGGTTGAGAGTTGAGAGTTGAGAATTGAGAGTGGCTATGCAGAATAATGTAGCTAACCCTTAACTCTCAACTCTCCATTCTTAACTTCTCCAATTATGAAGGATAGACTCACTACTTCCAGTTATTGTTTCATCTTGGCAGCCAACTTTTTGCTCTACTTCGGTTTTTGGTTGCTAATCCCTGTTTTGCCGTTCTATCTGTCCGAGTTCTTCCAGGCGGGAAATTCTACTATTGGTATTGTTCTTTCCTGCTATACGGTAGCAGCACTCTGTATCCGCCCATTTTCCGGTTATCTGCTCGATACCTTTGCCCGTAAACCTCTCTATCTTTTCGCATATTTCATATTTATGATGATGTTCGGCGGATATCTGATTGCAGGTTCTCTTACCTTATTTATTATGTTCCGCATCATTCACGGTGTCTCTTTCGGAATGGTTACCGTAGGCGGAAATACAGTAGTAATCGACATTATGCCTTCTTCGCGCAGAGGGGAAGGATTGGGATATTATGGTTTAACCAATAATACGGCAATGTCTATCGGACCGATGTTCGGACTTTTTCTGCATGACGCCGGAGTCTCATTTGCAACAATATTCTGTTACGCATTCGGAGCATGTATATTAGGATTTTTATCAGCCAGTCTGGTAAAGACACCTTATAAGCCTCCTGTAAAGCGTGAGCCGATTTCGCTCGATCGTTTTATCTTGCTGAAAGGAATGCCTGCGGGACTTAGCTTGTTGCTACTTTCCATTCCTTATGGGATGACAACCAACTATGTCGCTATGTATGCCCGACAGATAGGACTACACACACAAACCGGATTCTTCTTTACCTTTATGGCAGTCGGCATGGCTATCTCCCGTATCTTTTCGGGAAAGCTGGTAGATCGAGGAAGAATCACACAAGTGATAGCAGCGGGATTATATTTAGTAGTGTTCAGCTTCTTCCTGCTCGCAGGCTGCGTGTATCTGATTCAATGGAGCGACACAGCCTGTACGATTCTGTTTTTCGGAATCGCTTTATTAATGGGCATCGGATTCGGAATCATGTTTCCGGCTTTCAATACCTTGTTCGTCAACCTTGCCCCCAACAGTCAGCGAGGAACAGCAACTTCCACTTACCTGACCTCCTGGGATGTGGGAATCGGTATCGGTATGCTGACGGGAGGATATATCGCCGAAATCAGCACGTTTGACAAAGCCTACCTTTTCGGTGCCTGTCTGACGGTAGTCTCCGCCATTTATTTCAAAATTAAAGTAACGCCTCATTATCATAAAAACAAATTACGATGAGAAAGAAAGAACGTTATGAGAAAGTAATCGCTTGGTTTCAGGAAAATGTGCCAGTAGCCGAAACAGAACTGCATTACAACAATCCGTACGAACTACTGATTGCTGTTATCCTTTCCGCACAATGTACGGATAAACGGGTGAATATCATCACTCCGCCTTTGTATCGGGATTTTCCTACTCCGGAAGCGTTGGCGGCTACCACCCCGGAAGTGGTATTCGAATATATCCGGAGTGTATCTTATCCGAACAATAAAGCTAAACATTTGGTCGGCATGGCTAAAATGTTGGTAAATGAGTTTAATAGTCAAGTTCCCGACAATATGGAAGATTTAATAAAATTGCCCGGTGTAGGAAGGAAAACAGCCAATGTAATACAATCGGTTGTATTTCATAAAGCGGCAATGGCAGTGGATACCCATGTGTTCCGCGTCAGTCACCGCATCGGACTAGTGCCGGACAGTTGTACCACCCCGTTCAGTGTGGAAAAGGAACTGATGAAGAATATCCCGGAGAAACTGGTTCCCATAGCACACCACTGGCTTATCCTGCACGGCCGTTATGTTTGCCAGGCACGCACCCCAAAATGTGACACCTGCGGTTTGCAAATGATGTGCAAATATTTCTGTAACACCTATAAAGTAACGAAAGAGGCACCAAAAGCCAAGAATAAATAACGATTTAATAGCAAGGAACCGAAATAAATAGTAACTTTGCAGGCGTTCTAAAAGAAAATCTTTAAAACACTTTTAAATAAAAATAGAGTATTATGCAGACAATTGACAAATTCAATTTTGCCGGTAAAAAGGCATTTGTTCGCGTGGACTTCAATGTACCCCTGGACGAAAACTTCAACATTACAGATGACACCCGTATGCGTGCAGCTCTTCCTACTCTGAAGAAGATTCTGGCTGACGGCGGTAGCATCATCATCGGTTCTCACCTGGGCCGTCCGAAAGGTGTTGCCGATAAATTCTCTTTGAAACATATCATCAAGCATCTGTCTGAATTGCTGGGTGTTGAAGTTCAGTTCGCTAACGACTGCATTGGCGAAGAAGCTGCTGTTAACGCTGCCGCTCTGCAACCGGGAGAAGTTCTGTTGCTCGAAAACCTCCGCTTCTATGCTGAAGAAGAAGGTAAACCAAGAGGGTTGGCAGAAGATGCAACAGACGAAGAAAAAGCGGCTGCTAAAAAAGCTGTAAAAGAAAGCCAGAAAGAATTTACCAAGAAATTGGCTTCTTATGCCGACTGTTACGTAAACGACGCGTTCGGTACAGCTCACCGCGCTCACGCTTCTACTGCATTGATCGCTAAATATTTTGACGTTAACAACAAGATGTTCGGTTACTTAATGGAGAAAGAAGTGAAGGCTGTTGATAAAGTATTGAACGACATCAAACGTCCGTTCACTGCTATCATGGGTGGCTCTAAAGTTTCTTCTAAAATCGAAATCATCGAAAATCTGTTGAGCAAAGTGGACAACCTGATTATCGCAGGTGGTATGACATATACATTTACTAAAGCAATGGGTGGCAAAATCGGTATCTCTATCTGTGAGGACGACAAACTTGACCTGGCTTTGGATTTGATGAAGAAAGCAAAAGAAAAAGGTGTGAACCTGATATTGGCTGTTGACGCTAAAATTGCTGACGCTTTCTCTAATGATGCAAATACTAAATTCTGTCCGGTTGACGAAATTCCTGATGGTTGGGAAGGCCTTGATATCGGTCCTAAAACTGAAGAAATCTTCGCTAACGTTATCAAAGAGTCTAAGACTATCCTTTGGAACGGTCCGACAGGTGTATTTGAATTCGATAACTTTACTCACGGTTCACGTGCAGTAGGTGAAGCAATCGTTGAAGCAACGAAGAACGGTGCATTCTCACTCGTTGGCGGTGGTGACTCTGTAGCTTGTGTTAACAAGTTCGGTCTGGCTAGCGGTGTTTCTTATGTTTCTACCGGTGGTGGTGCATTGCTTGAAGCCATCGAAGGAAAAGTTCTTCCGGGTATTGCTGCTATTCAAGAATAAGAAAATTTATAATAGCTAATTTTTTTACAATGGTTAAATAAGAGGGCAGTTCTTTGTGAAAAGAGTTGCCCTCATTCATAAAAATGAGGTATGAAAAGACCGATACTACTCTTTTGTTTCATCCTTTTCTTCCTTTGCTCCTGTCAGAGTAAAAAAGGAGATAGTCTTTTTTTGCCTCTATCCGAACTGAAACCACTCACATTGGGTATGATGCCTACACTCGAAGGGTTACCTTTTTACATTGCCCGCTCCGAAGGTATTTATGACTCATTAGGATTGGACTTAACTATTCTCCCATTCAATTCTGCCAACGACCGTGACGCCGTTTTCCAAACCGGACAAATGGATGGTATGGTAACTGATTACCCCAGTGCGATAACACTACAAGCTATTCATCATACGGAGTTGGGCTTTATCTTTAAGAATGACGGCTATCTCTGCTTTATCGTCTCTAAAGAAAGCCGTATCAACCAACCGGAACAACTTATAGAGAAAAATATAGCCGTATCCCGCAATACCGTTGTCGAATATGCGACCGACCAACTATTAAACAAAGCGGGAATCAAGTATGCAGAGACAAACAAACCGGAAATCAGTCAACTTCCCCTCCGCCTGCAAATGTTACAGTATAACCAGATTGATGCTTCTTTCTTGCCTGACCCTGCCGCTTCTATCGCCATGAACAGCAAGAACAAATCATTAATAAGTACGCAGGAACTGGGAATTGAATTTATCGCCACCGCTTTTTCCCGAAAAGCTCTCCAAGAGAAACGAAAAGAAATCGAACTGCTCATTACGGGGTATAACTTGGGAGTAAACCATATAAAAATGCATCCGCAATCAGAGTGGAAACAAGTATTAATGGAAATCGGTGTACCAGAGAATCTAACCGGACTGATCGCCCTCCCTACCTATCGGAAAGCAACACGACCTTCGGCAGAAGCCATAGAAAAAGCAACCCAGTGGCTGAAAGCAAATCACCGGATACCCCAAACGTACTCGGAAAGCAATCTGATAGACACAACTTATATTCACACAGTATCAACCACCATTCAATAACAACTAAATTAATCCCATGCGAAAAACACTCTTACTTTCAATTATCTTGCTATCAAGCATGCCGGGTATACAAAAGTCCCTTATTGCACAAGAAAAAACATCACTGAACCAAGTTGTCAACACACTGAAAGAACGTATCAGCCTGGCCGGATATGCCCAGTTGGGATATACGTACGATGATGCAGCCAAACCGGACAATACATTCGATATCAAACGAATTATTTTCATGGCACACGGAAAAATCACCAAACGCTGGACTTGTGATTTTATGTACGACTTTTACAACGGTGGTATGCTGCTCGAAGTATATACAGACTACCGGATCCTCTCCGGACTCTGTCTCTTATACACATCTCCGAGCCCACGAGACTAGGCATGATCTCGTAT
>ERZ1026977.795-NODE-795-length-13973-cov-8.233511_pt1 | contig 13973 bp, 10 predicted proteins | sample MGYA00519292_ERZ1026977 | MGnify/ENA primary metagenome ERZ1026977 (study PRJEB26926, sample SAMN06164410) | human gut metagenome | biome: ENVO:00009003; feature: ENVO:2100002; material: ENVO:00002003 | host: Homo sapiens | place: USA | collected 2012 ... | reverse complement strand
TGCATGAGCAGTTCAAACGCCCGCTGCTTGCCCTTTGTGAAATACATTCCGGCTGTACCTCCTTTCCTGCGGGCATAAAAAAACGCCACAACTTCTTTGAAGCTGCGGCGTAGTATGCAGAAAGGGACGCTATCTCTCGATAACGTCCCTTTTGCTTGGTTATTCACTTGTAACCTGTTTGCCCGCTGTCCTTAAAACGCGATGATATAAGGGTTTTTGCTTGTTTTCTTATCTCACCGCGCTTAAGGCGGTCTTGCTGTTTTATGTTACTCGTCGGTCTGGGGTTTATCCTTGCTGTAGTCATGCAGCATTCTTGTTCTCTTATGCGATTCCTTTTCAACGTACATCTTCGAGTCGGCTTTATTTATATAATAGTCTATATGGAGCTTTGAACCTTTCGGCACAATACATCCGCCGAAGCTGCAGTGTACATTGTACGGCTTTTTGCTTGTCAGGTTGTATTCCGAAAGATATTTGTTGACCTTGTCGATATACGCATTCATCTCGTATTCACCCTTGCCTTTGCCGAATACGACATATTCATCGCCGCCGAAGCGTGCGCATATATCGTTCTCGTCTGCGGCGGACTTAAGTGCGTTTGCCATAGTGAGAATAGCGTTGTCGCCCTCGTTGTGCCCGAAGTTGTCGTTTATCAGCTTCAGATTGTCAAGATCCACCGAAATGACCATACAGTCATCCTTAACTCCGTTCTCGGCATAATCGTTGTATATTCTGAAAAAGCCTCTGCGGTTGTACAGCGAGGTGAGCGGATCGGTGATATAGAGCATATCGATCTTCTTTGCGTATGCGTACAGCTCGTTCTGCCTGCGTACCGATTCTAAAAGCTGTGACATTGCCATAGTGAGAAAGTTCAGCAGATAGTTCATACTGCTCCATGGATAGAAATTGAACGCAAGGTATCCCAGCGTATTATCCCTTATGTGAATAGGCGTGTACAAAATGACCTTGCTTTTGTCGGACATTTCGTAGAAGTCGGGGAGCATTTCAGAAGTGGGAAATTCGGTTTCGCTCTGCGGCTTCTTATCTGTGCATCGTGCTAAGCACTTCATAGTATCGCAGTAGCCGTGTATGTGTATGGGACAGTTGTTTTCAATATCGTCAATTGAATCGTTTACAAGCGAACTTTCCATAAAGTCCTTGCAGATACATATCCAGGAATTGTTGCACCATATTCTCGAAAGCGTCGCCGAAATATTCTTGCTAGCATCGTCAAATGTAGAGCAGTTTGCAAGCTCCTGCGCAATAGCCGCAGTTCTTATCGAAAAACGCCTTGCGTCATATAGTTCTTCGAACAGATCGTGCCTTTGCTTCGGCAGAATATCAAGGGCGTTCTGCGTATTCGTACAGCGGCAGGATATACCGTAAATTATGTTGGGCGGAATTATGCCGAGTTTTGCAGGCTTCTTGCCTCTGAGAAGAAGATTAGCCACGATATTGGCGGCCTCCTCGCCGGATTTGTCGGCGAGTATCTTTGCGGTCGTGATATATCCGTTGGCCTCGTCTGTACCGTCCATTCCGGTGACGGCAATTTTGCCCGGCATATCAAAGCCCAGCTCAGACAGCTTTATCATAACAGCCGATGCCATTGTATCGTTTGCACAGACAATTGCTCCGCAGTCAAGATTTCCGTCCTCGTTCATCTTTTCCACCTGCTGAATTGCAGGGGCGCTCCACAGATTGCCGTAATATATTCTTGACGGCTCTATAGGTATGTTGTGGCTTTTGAGTGCGTCAAGGAAGCCCGCAAGACGTTCGTCACTGGTAAAGTGGTTCTTGAATCCTCCCAGAAAATTCAGCTTTCTTATGCCGTGTCTTTCTATAAGATGATTTGTTATCATCTCTATCTGGCGACGGTAGTCGGGCATTATGCAGTAGCAGTTGGGGTAATCATACTGCTTTCCGATTGTCAGCACGGGTACGTTCTTTTCTACCGCACGTTCGATAGTATGCCGTATCACTTCTTCGCTGCTGCTCAGATAAAAAGGAACAATGACAAGCATATCAAGAATATCATAGTTAGGCAGAGTGAAGATGTTGGTCTGACCTATATTATGCGGCGCTCCATCGTAGAAGCAGGTACAGCAGTTGAAGATATGTACATTTATATGATTATCGCCGAGTACTTTACAAAAGCCTTGTAAAAGCATTTTTCCGCCTTCAAGATCTCCGATACAGAAGGCAACATTTTTTCTGCCGCTTTTATTTTCCACAGATAAGTCCTCCTCCTATAAATCAAATTAAAATAATACCGAAAATTTCCTCAAATCAAAACGTATCACACAATGTTTTATCAGGGATATAATATAAAATCAGTATACCACATTTGTATGCAAAAATCAAGAAGATTCAATGAAAAATGAGCATATCCGATACGGTTTTCTCAGTTTTGAGTCGCACCTGCCTGTACTTGTCTTTCTTAGCACAACGAATTTCGGCGGTACGCCTAAAATCACACAAATTTATTGCATTTTCCGCTGATATGTGATACAATAAATTCTATCAAATTGTATAAACTTCATCGAGGAGTGTTGAAATTGGAAAACAGCAACAAAAATAACAATAATTATAAAAGCAACAAGCCGTCAAAGGATAACAGACCGTCCTTTCCGAAAAGAGCGGTAATCACAGGCGGTATGCCTTACGGTAATAAACAGCTTCATTTCGGTCATGTCGGCGGTGTGTTCGTATTTGCGGATACATACGCAAGATTCCTGCGTGACCGTATCGGTAAGGATAATGTAATTTTCGTATCGGGTACAGACTGTTACGGCTCGCCTATCGCAGAAAGCTACAGAAAGCTGAAGGAAAGCGGAGAGTTTGACGGTACTATTGAGGATTTTGTAAGGAAAAATCACGAGAGCCAGGAAAAAACGCTCAGAGATTATGATATAAGCCTCGACTTGTTCGGTGCATCCGCACTGGATGAGCCTGCAAAGATACACAACGTAGTATCCGATAAATTTATCAGAAGGCTGTACGAAAACGGTCAGCTTGAAAAGATCACCACCTCGCAGTTCTATGACGAAAAGGCTGGCGTATTCTTAAACGGCAGACAGGTAATAGGCAAATGCCCCGTTCTCGGCTGTCAGTCGGAAAAGGGCTATGCGGACGAGTGCGACCTCGGACATCAGTATATGCCTTCAAGCCTTATTGACCCCAAAAGCACGCTGACAGGCGAAACACCGGTAATGCGTGACGTTGTGAACTGGTACTTCCGTCTTACCGAGTACACAAAGCTGCTCGGCGAATATGTTGACAGAATAAAGAAGATGCCGAATGTCCGTTCTCTTGTTTCAAAGACTATCGGCGAGTTTCTTGAACCGCCCGTTGTTCATATCAAGAAAGAGCTGCGTGAGGATTATGAGAAGATAAAGGATCTGCTTGCGCATCATACGCTGACGGACGATCCGAAAAAGCCTTCGTTCACGATATGCTTCGACACGCTTGACGAGCGTGATGCGGCAACGGAGATCATGGCACATCACGGTCTGCGTTTCAGAACAGGCAAGACGCTTGTTCCGTTCAGACTTACAGGTAATATCGAGTGGGGCGTAAAGGCTCCCGACCTTGAGGATGAAAAGGGACTTACCGTATGGGTATGGCCCGAGTCGCTCTGGGCACCTATCTCATTTACCTGCGCTTATCTCAAGAGCAAGGGTATTGATATGGAGCATTACAAGGATTACTGGTGCTCAAAGGATTCACAGGTATATCAGTTTATCGGCTCGGATAACATCTACTTCTACGGTGTTGCGGAAATGGCAATGTTCATGGCGCTGAAAAAGGGCGAGATAACCTCCGACCCTGAGGACGGCGAAATGCAGCTTCCTATCCTCGTTGCAAACAACCACATTCTGTTCCTTGACAAGAAAGCAAGCAGCAGCGGCTCGATAAAGCCTCCTATGGCGGCGGATCTGCTGAACTACTATACAGCCGAACAGCTCCGTATGCACTGGCTCGGACTGGGACTCGGCACAAGGAGCGTCAGCTTCCAGCCCAAGCCCTATAACCCCGATGCAAAGCCTGAGGACAACGATCCTGTTGTAAAGGAAGGCTTCCTGCTTTCGAACGTGTTCAACAGAGCTATACGTTCCTGCTTCTATTACGCTCAGAAGTATTTTGACGGCAAGATGCCCGTAGGCACACCCGATGCGGACGTTATCGCAGAGTGCGAAAAGGCTATTCTTGAATATGAGCGTTATATGTATAAGTTTGAGTTCCACCAGGTGACCTATGTACTTGATTCGCTTGTAAGAAAGTCGAGCAAGGTATGGTCAAAGCTCAGCCGTGAGGCTGATGCGGCAGATGATAACGAGCTTCGTAAAAAGACGCTTATCAACGTGTTCCACTATATAAGAACAGCCGCACTTCTTCTGCACCCCCTCGCTCCCGAGGGTACGGAGATGCTCAGAGAGTATCTCGGATTCGGCGAGGACTTCTGGAGTTGGGATCATGTGTTTGAAGGAATGGACTACTTCTGCAAGGGCGAAAGCGAGCATCAGCTTAAGTTCCTTGAGCCGAGAGTTGACTTCTTCAAAAAGCATCCATCACAGCTTGCAGGCAGTGAAGAAAATTAAATTATTGCATCAGCACCGCCGCCGTGAAAACACAGCGGCGGTAAATTATAATATCAGAGGACATAACATTATGGCAGAAAAATTAGCGATAGCGATGAGCGGCGGAGTGGACAGCTCGGTGGCTCTTGTGTTGTTGAAGGATAAATATGATGTCAGCGGTTATACGCTGAAACTGCACGACAGCAGAGGAACGGACGACAGCGGACTTTGCGGTTCGGCAAGCGACATCGAGGACGCAAAGGCGATAGCGGCAAAATTCGGCGTACCGCACTATTTGCTTGATATGAGGGATTTGTTTTCCGATACGGTACAGAAAAGTTTCGTACAGAGCTATCTTTCGGGAAGAACACCTAACCCCTGCGTAGAGTGCAACGAAACCATAAAGTTCGGCGCACTGCTTGATGCGGTGAAAAAGCAGGGCATAAATCACATTGCCACAGGTCATTATGTACGCAGCTGTTACGATGAAAAAAGCGGCAGATGGTTGCTCAAAAAGGCAATCAACGCAGACGGCACAAGCAACGCAAAGGATCAGTCGTATGTGCTGTATCGCTTGAGCCAGCAACAGCTTGCCGCAAGCGTTTTCCCTCTCGGTGAAATGACAAAGGACAAGATAAGGCATATTGCGGCTGACAGCGGACTTATCAACAGCGACAAGCCCGACAGTCAGGATATATGCTTTGTGCCGGACGGCGATTATGCCGGCTTTATCGAGCGTTATACGGGCAACACCTACCCCGACGGCGATTTTCTCGATGAAAACGGCAACGTTATAGGCAGGCACAAGGGCGTTATATTTTACACGATAGGACAGAGGAGAGGAATAGGCACAGGATTTGGTAAACCGATGTATGTTATCGGAAAAAATGCCGATAATAATATCGTAACGCTCGGCGAAAGCGAGCTTCTTTTTACCGATACGCTGTATGCAGATAATCTTAACTGGATAGCGTTTGAATATCCCGAAAGCGAGTTTAAATGCAAGGCAAAGACACGTTACAGGCAGACCGAACAGCCGTGTACCGTATATCCGCAGGGCAGAAATACGGTCAGGGTCGTGTTTGATGAAAAGATAAGAGCGGTAACTCCGGGACAGCACGTTGTGTTCTATGACGGCGATATTGTACTCGGCGGCGGTGTAATAATGTAGAATTGTGAAAGTTTGACAAAAAGCGAGTTCACTTTTCATCTAATTTACACAAAACTATTCTTTTAATTTCACGAACAAGCATTATTATATAACCACAGTCAGCGAGGAAACAGAAAAGCAAACAAGCTGACAGATTAAATTGCTATCTTCGATTTTCATATATATTTCCCCAAAGCAAAGGACTCCGGTGTAACAGCCGGAGTTCTTTGTTTTTATGTTTTGATAATGAACAGGCGGCACGACATTTGCCGTACCGCCTCATATCTATTGCTTTTTGATTGTCATACAGCGGACGATGTGCGTTTATCCGTATTTTACTCAGATATTGCCCGTAACCGTAATTACTGCCGTACCGGGAGTAACTGAAACTGTACCGTCTGTATTTGTCGCAAATGTTGCCGCAGGTACTTCTATAGCGCCTGCTGTAGTTTCAAACACGCCTGTAGCCTCATTGTAAGTGTAGCCGGTATTGCTGAGAACGGTGCCGTTGTAGGTTACTCCGATATTTTTCAGTATCGGGTTGAATACGTCACGCAGAACAATATCGTCTGCCTGCGTAACAGCGGTGTTGCCCTTGTTGGTAACAGTAAAGGTGTAGGTTATCTGACCGTTCTCGCTTACTATTGTCGGGCTGAGCGACTTTTCAATATCGAGCGCAGGAGCGGTTGCGGCATTTACTGTTTCTGTGGCGGCGATAGGTTCTGTAATGCCGTCACCCGTTATCGAGATGCTGTTGGTTATACTGCCTTCAATATTGAGCGGAGCATAAGCCGTTGCTGTGGCACTGTATACTATCTGCGCCTCAGAGTTTGCAGGAACGTTTATTCCCGTTATTGTCATAGGCGGACCTGCCGTTACGGCAGGAGCTGTCTGCAATGCGCCGTTGATATAATAGCGTATATCTCCGCCGTATGCCAGAGGATACACTGTTCCTGCACCGTAGGTGTAACCGCCGAGATTATCGGTTAACGTAAGATTTGTAAACGCTGTGTTTCCCGTGTTCACAATATTCACGATATAGGTCAGAGTGTCGCCCTGCTTGTAGGTCGTTGCAAGGGAATGCTTTGTTGCGGCAAGAGTCTGCTGTATCTCGCCTGTTGTTACGTTTGAATTTACTACCGTGCCGTTATACGAAAGGGTAGCAACGTTTGTGAATGTTGCCATTGTTTTTCCTCCTTGAAAGTATTTTTTATTCGGGTACCCTTTACATTTTATGACACAGTGTGACTTTGTGTCACTGAAACTTGCTTTCCTTTTATAACCTCCGCAAAAAAAGAACGCACTTGATGTGCGTTCCTAAAAGTGCGTTCTTATTAACTATTTATATCGCTCTTGAAACGCTCCCCATATTTCTCTTTAAGTATCTTCCAGAAAATCTTACCGAAAATAATCGCTTGAAATCGCATTATACCGTAAACGACAGCACCTCCTTTCTTTTGCGTAATATCATTACCCGTTGCGACAAAAAACGCTGTCGGACAACTGTAAAATAATTACATAGTCGGTGACTGATGTCTGATTGCGAAAGGAAGTTTGAAATGTCAAGGGCAGTAACAAAGGATAAGATAAATATCCGTGAACATTCGGTAATAAGATGTACGGCTGTAATGATAGCGGCGGCGGTAATTTCAATGAGTACAGTGCTTGGAAAGCCATCGCCGTTTGCGGCATCGTTTGCGGCGGCTATGAGCGGAATCGACTGTATCAGCGCATTTGTGGGAAGCGTGGCAGGCTATATTCTCGGCGGTAATTATACCGATGGCGTTACTGTTACATCGGCTCTGCTTTCCGTTGTTGCCATCCGTATGATAGTTTCACGCAGAAAATCAGCTGTGTCTGAGATAGTATCGGCTGTCACGGCGGCAGGCTCTGTCTTTGCGGCGAATTTTCTCACATCATCTACCGTAAGTGAGGTGATGAACTGCATCATTCTTTCGGTCATGGCAGGCGGAGGTGCGGTTGTCGCTTTACGCTTGTCACGGCTTGCCGAAAAGCGTGAGATAGCAAAGATAACCGTCCGCAGCGATCCTCACAGCTTTATCTGCGTTCTGGGCGGCTGTGCTATAGTGTCCGGTATACTTTCGCACTACAGCGTCGGCATCTTCAATATAGGAATAATTTTCGCATCCTGCCTTTCTCTTTGCAGTGCTATGAAGTACGGCAGGGGAGCAGGTGCTGTGTGCGGTGCGGTGTCGGCGCTCGGGTGTGCGGTTGCCACGGCCGACTACGCTTTTCTTGCGGCTGTTGTTGCTCCTGCGGCGGCTGTCGGCGGTATGTTCAGCGGCGGAAGAAAGCTGAGTGCCGCAGGAGGCTTTGTGCTGACCGCAACGCTTGGCACTGCGCTGTTCGGAATGGATAATTCAAAGCTCGCCGTTGTTGCCTGCATATTCATGTCGTCGGCGGTCTTTATGCTGTTACCGGCAAAGCTTACAGCCGAGCAGGGCGATATTGCCAGAGTTAAAGCGGGTGAAAACAGCGTCAGAAAACTGTTTTCAAAACGGCTGAAATTTGCCGGAGGAGCGATTGCCGAGGTCAGAAGAACGGTCGGTATCACTGCCGAAAAGCTGGATAATAATATAGGAAGCGATATAAGCTGGGTGTACAATACAGCCTGTGACGAAATATGCCGTAAGTGCAGGTATAATATGCAATGCTGGGGCAAGGAGTACGGCGACAGCATTAAACAGTTTGCGAAGATTACAAATATGGTAAAGTCCGGTGAAAGTGTGGGTCCGGATGCTTTTTCTGAGCCTTTAAGCGCACGGTGCCCTAAAAAGCAGGAACTGATTGACAAAATCCGCAGGCTGTGTGATGTTTATGTAGCGAGCAGTACGGAAAAACGAAGAATTGCCCGTATGCGTAATATCCTGACGGCTCAGCTGTCGGCAACGGAGCAGATTCTCTCGCAGTTATCCGATGAGATTGAAAACAGCGGAGAAATAGAGCCTCAGTACAATAAAACAGCCAGCAATGTGTTGTCGAAGCTCGGCTGTGAAGATGCAGACGCAGTGAATGTGGAGCTTGGCGAGCAGGGAAGAATGTTTGTCGAAGCATATTCCGATACCGGTTTTTTCGCATCAAAGCAGGATATATGCGAGGCTATGACGCTTGCTTTCCGCCGCCGCTTTGATTTGCCGACATTGAGCCGTGTCGGAGGGGCATGTAAACTGAGTCTTTTTTCGGGAACCACCTACACGCTTGACGTTGAAATATGTCAGATAAGCAAGACGGAGGGTACTGCCTGCGGCGATTATTACGAGAGCTTCATAGATAAGAACGGTACAGCGTATGTTGTATTATCGGATGGTATGGGCAGCGGAGGCAGGGCGAGAGTGGACTCATCGTTTGCCTGCGCTATGCTAATACGTCTTTTGCAGGCAGGTGTCGGAGTAGAGGCGGCAATCAGCGTAATCAATACATCGCTTGTGTGCAAATCCTCCGATGAGAGTTTTGCTACTCTTGAAATATGCGCTGTCGACCTTTACAGCGGAAAGATTGACTTATACAAGGCAGGCAGTGCCAACACTTATATCAAGTGCGGAAACCGCTTTGTCACCATAGGCTGTAAGGGCTTGCCGATAGGAGTAAAGGACGAGCCTGTATACGACAGGAGAACGTTTACGATAGGAAGCAGGGATATGATAGTTATGACAAGCGACGGTGCAGAGCTGAACGAGAAATGGCTTTACAGGGAGATGGATAAACAGCCCGACCTTAAGGAATTCTCTAAAGAAGTTGCCAATACTGCCAGATTCTATGCCGGTGACGAAAAGAGCGACGATATATCGGTGATTGCAATGCGGCTCAGCAGATAACATTCCGGATGATGCTGTGCGTTCCGCAACGCTGTCGGAATATCAGAAAAAACAGTATTGACCTTGTTCTTTCAGAGTGATAAAATATATAGCGGTGTGTCTGTGCGTTTGTGCCGAAGATACACCGCTTATTTTGTGCATATAACGAGGTCATTATGAAAGCCGATATTCTGACAAAAACTTGGATAGCCGCAATTCTCGCAATATTCTGCTCTGCTTTGTGGGGCAGTGCTTTTCCCTGCGTAAAAATCGGTTACGGGCTTTTTGGCGTTGACACTTCACAACCAATGTCATTGATACTTTTTGCGGGGATACGTTTTTTCGCAGCAGGAATTATGGTTATTATAACAGGAAGCATAATGCACAAGAAGCCGCTTGTTCCGAAAATCAAGGAACTGCCGAAGGTGGCGGCACTGAGCCTTACTCAGACGATTTTACAGTACCTGTTCTTCTATATCGGACTTGCCAATACAAGCGGAGTGAAATCTTCCGTCATTGAGGGTATGAGCGTGTTTGTGTGCATACTTATCTCATCGCTTGTTTTTCGGCTTGAAAAGCTGACAAAATTCAAGATTATCGGCTGTGTGCTTGGCACTGCGGGAATAGTAGTTATAAATCTCGACCGCTCTCTGCTCAGTGGATTCAGCCTTACCGGAGATGGCTTTATTCTTCTTTCCACCATTGCCTATGCGATTTCCTCCGTGCTAATAAAACGCTTTTCCAAAGACACCGACACTATGATGCTCAGCGGCTGGCAATTCCTGCTCGGCGGTGCGGTCATGACCGTTATCGGCTTACTTGCAGGCGGCAGCATAACTCTGCCTGAATCACCCCTGCCTGCCGTACTGATGCTTTTTTATCTTGCGTTTATTTCCGCTTGTGCTTACTCGATCTGGAGCCTGCTGTTAAAGTACAACCCCGTATCGAAAATCGCTGTTTTCGGCTTTATGAACCCGGTTTGCGGTGTACTCCTTTCTGCGCTTCTGCTCGGAGAGGCACAGCAGGCATTCCGCCTTGAGTCGCTGATTGCTCTTGTACTGGTCAGCGCAGGTATATTTATAGTCAACAAAATGGGAGAGAAAAATTGACTGATTGTTTAAATTGTTTAGAATATAACTATAGGTAATTTCAAAAACGGGAACAACCAAAAAAATCGAAAAATATTTCAAAAAATGCTTGACATCGGCTTTTCAATGTGATATAATAATCTACGTTGTCACGGCAGTGATAATTTAAAGAATATTGGGGTGTCGCCAAGTGGTAAGGCATCGGACTCTGACTCCGCCATTTCGAGGGTTCAAATCCTTCCACCCCAGCCATTAAAACCGCATCAGAACGATGCGGTTTTGTTTTATGCCGATATTAAAACCTTGAAAGGCTTAAAGCCATTGTCGGCATACTCAGCAAAACAAAACACCGGCCCTTTTCGCATAGTGCTAAAGGGCCGGTGATTTTTGTTATTCGTTATTCAGTTATGCTTATTTGCCGAGTGCAATCTTACCCATAGCGTCAGCCTGCATAATAGCGTCATACAGCTCAACGGGCTGTACATCGCCTGCGAGGTTGTGGATAGTTTCGCCGGGGATACAAGCGTTCTCGGAAATAGTCTTTACCTGCTCAGGAGTTGTAACGCCGATTTCTTCAAGCGTTACGGGAAGACCGACCTCAAGGCAGAAGTCCTGAACTTCCTTGAATTCCTCTTTAGGAGCACCCTCAAGCACAAGCTGTACAAGCGTGCCGAGTGCAACGCAGCAGCCGTGATCTGCGTGCTTTATGCCGAGAGAAGTAACGCCGTTGTAGAATGAATGAGCGGCGGCGCAGTTTACGTTATCAGCGCCGACACCTGAAAGGTAAACGTTAGCTTCAACGATATTTTCAAGTGCGGGAGTAACGGCGTGTACCTTACAAGCCTCGATAGCCTGCTTGCCGTATTCACGGAGCGTGTCATAGCAAAGACGAGCAAGTGCCTGACCCGCTCTTGTGATGCCCGTACCCTCAAGGCTTGCGGATTCGGTGCGGATAGAAGCACGACCCTCGAAATATGTGCCGAGCGCATCGCCCATACCGGCAATAAGGAACTTGACAGGCGCATTTGCGATAACGGTCGTGTCGACCATTACAGCGTCGGGATTTGTGGGGTAGAACAGATATTTATCGAAGCTGTGGTCATCGTTGTAAATTACTGAAAGTCCCGTGCAGGGAGCATCCGTAGCCGCAACTGTAGGCACTATCACAATGTGCTTTCCGCTGTAGTATGCGGTAGCCTTTGCTGTATCAACGGCACTGCCGCCGCCTACAGCTACTACCGTATCAATGTTGTCCTGCTCTACGATAGCCTTCATCTTATTTATTTCGCCGTTGCTGGATATTCCGCCGAATATCTCATAACGTCTGTAGTCGTCAAGACCTTCAAAGCTCTTTTCTATCTTATCGTGGCATGCCTTGTAACCGCTGTTTGAGCATACAAACAGCCAGCGGTTGCCCATATAACCCATTTCTTCATGGAATTTAAGCAGTGCATCTCTGCCCTGTACATATTTGAGCGGCTCACGCATCGCTCTCAGTCTTCCCATCATAATTGAAACACCTCCGTAGAATGATATAAAATACAGACATTATTATCTGCTTTTACGACTAATTTATATCACTTTTTTATGGGTATGTCAATATTTACGGACATTCCGATTTTTGATATGGGTATGCCGAATTTTCATTGCAATAAAGAAACAAATATCATTTTAAATTGAAATTACGGGGGATAAGTATTGTTTTTATCGGCAAACAGGAGTATAATATAATAAAAATGAAACGGGGTGATTATTATAACTGTTATGACGATTGAACGTGCTGTAGATAACGCAATTGCTTCCACAGAAATGGAGGGTTTTACGATAACCGAAAAACACAGGGAACTTATCATGAAACTGATGAAAAAAGAAATAACATTGGATAAAGCTATAAAAGAGCTTAATAAGAAGAATGGTTGAATATGTCATATAATCTGAACATCACAAATGCCGATTGTTACACCGGCACTACAACTTTGATTAACAAATTAGGGATTACTGACGAAAATGAGTTGAACAGTACTGAGGCATTGATAACATCATACAAAGCGGCAAGTATTATTAAAGAAAAACAGATTACTGATTTCAACTTTGAAAGTTATAAAGAATTGCATGGAATTTTATTTGAAGATTTGTATGAATGGGCAGGGCAAACAAGAACGATAGCTTTATCAAAAACTTCAACCGTTTTCATTGATCCGGAAAAGATTGACGAACTTGGTTGCTTGATTTTTTCTCGGCTGAAAAGTATGAATTATTTTGTGGGCTTATCAAAAGATAAGTTTATATCCGAAATAGCTGATTTATATCATTTGTTGAATATACTTCATCCGTTCAGAGAGGGTAATGGCAGAACGGAGAGAGTTTTCTTTGTATTGCTTATCAGAAATGCCGGTTATGATATTGATTATTCATCGCTTAACTCCGATCTCTTGATGATTGGCAGTATTCAGGCGGCAGGCGGAGTTATGGATACCCTTATCAGATTTTTTGAAGAGAATATTAAAATCCACTGACTTTTAAGGTCGGTGGATTTTTTGCATAGCAACAAGTTATTTTGCAGATTAAACTGCAAAGTAACTAATAAACATAAGCGGTGACGTAAGGAAATTGAACAGAAAATGCGGAGCAATACTAATTTGTGATATGATAACCTCAGATATAAAATCTGCTGAAAGTGGATTTTACCTTGCCTTGCATGGCTTGCGGAAAACCGCCATACGTTTTAAAAGACAAAAGCGACAAAATACATAAAACAAAAACCTCGCAGATCTCTCTGTGAGGTTTTGTGGTGGAAATGTCCAGAAACGCTTGACAATAACTCCGTCAAAGCCGCTCGGATCAAAAAAATCGTATATGACATTTTCAAAATTGAGAAATTCGTCCCTTATCCAGTGGTTATAAATGTTTGAAAACACCACCAAGTCCGTATCCGCGGCAAATGCCGCCTCGGCTATTCCGCATATGATATCCTTCTGGGTGTGGTCGTCGGCTCTTGCGGTTATTACGGCAATTTTTTTCTTGACATTTCGTCCGTCCTTTCATGCGTTCATAAAAAGCCCGTTCCCACAACCACATCAACGCCTGTTCTGCGGTAAATTCTGCCGCTGACGGGGAAGGATTTTTGACGCGTTCGGTGACAGAGTATGCCGGAAACAAGCTTTCGTATAAATTATAACTTATTCACGTTCACGCAGTTATGTCAAACGAAAAGGTGCATATTATGATTAAAAGGTGGACAAAACAGATATCGGCTGTTGACTTTGTGTTGTTTATTGGTATAATAAACTTAAAGGCTGTCTCTTATACACATCTCCGAGCCCACGAGACTAGGCATGATCTC
>ERZ1026977.785-NODE-785-length-14160-cov-10.113789_pt1 | contig 14160 bp, 3 predicted proteins | sample MGYA00519292_ERZ1026977 | MGnify/ENA primary metagenome ERZ1026977 (study PRJEB26926, sample SAMN06164410) | human gut metagenome | biome: ENVO:00009003; feature: ENVO:2100002; material: ENVO:00002003 | host: Homo sapiens | place: USA | collected 2012 ... | reverse complement strand
GCCTTGATATTGTTGCTTTCTGTTTGTGACACGTCCGCCTTTTTTATTCACCAAACTTTTCTGCCGTCAAGACGGAGGGATTGCTACACCGCCGCCTCGCCCCACACCAACCCTTCCAAAACCTCAACCACCTAAGTAAGCCTCGACTAACCTAATTTTTACAAAAAAATTTTCAAAAACCTATTGACAAACGCCGAAGTATCGGTTATAATAAAATCAACAAATCAGTAAACGTTACTGATTTCACTAAAAACAATAAGAAAATAATGATTTTATCACTATGAAAGGATAGGTAATTTACTATGAAAAAGTGGGTATGTCCGGTATGCGGTTACGTTCATGAGGGAGATACACCTCCCGAGTTCTGCCCCCAGTGCAAGGTTCCCGGCAGCAAGTTCATAGAGCTTAAGGAAAGCGAAAAGCTTGTATTTGCAGACGAGCACAAGGTAGGCATTGCAAAGGCAGTTGAGGATGAAGAGATCATCGCAGGCTTAAAGGCTAACTTCGAGGGCGAATGCACAGAGGTAGGTATGTATCTCGCTATGGCAAGAGCCGCTCACAGAGAAGGTTACCCCGAGGTAGGCCTTTACTACGAAAAGGCAGCTTGGGAAGAGGCTGAACACGCTGCAAAGTTTGCAGAGCTTTTAGGCGATGTTGTAAGTGCATCGACTAAGGAAAACCTCGAAAAGAGAGTTGCCGCAGAGCACGGCGCTACACAGGGCAAGCTTGACCTCGCAAAGAGAGCAAAGCAGTTGAATCTTGATGCTATCCACGACACAGTTCACGAGATGGCTAAGGATGAAGCCCGTCACGGTAAGGCTTTCGAAGGTCTGCTGCACAGATACTTCAAGTAAGCGGCGGCTGTGAGCCGCACCAAATTCGCCGTTCCGGCTGTTTCAGCTTGGCTAAAGTTACGTTACCGGCGGATATTAACGTTATAAATATGCAATTAAGGGTACTGCCATATTCTTCGCAGTACCCTTTTTGCGGCTGTGAGCCGCACCGGATTCGCCTTTTTCAAAATTCTGCTTACCGCAGGACAGCAAAACGGCGTATCATAAAAAGCAATAAACAAACCAAGCCGTAAGCACTCTTGCTTACGGCTCAGTTTGTTCTTATAGTAAAAACGCATCTGATACACAAAAAAGAACACCGGTCGCCCGGTGTTCTCTTTTTTTACTGTCAGCTTATTTGGCTGTCTTCACATTTGCATAAGTATAAGTGCTTGTATTTGCACCCTTATAAGACGCAATCCTTACCTTATACACGCTTCCGGCCCTGAGTCCGCCAATAGTGACAGTAGCATTCGTACTGCCCTTTAACGTCTTTTTGACCCACTTGCCGCCTTTGTAAATTTCAACCTTATATCCGTCTGCACTGGCGTTTTTACCCCACTTAACGGTTATCGAGTTGCTTTTTGCCGATACAACCTTGATATTGGTTACCGGTGAAAGCACTGCAGTAACCGTAGTATAGCTGTAATCGCCGTACAGATTGTCCTTATACGCTCTTACCCTTACTTTATATGTGATGTAAGGTGTAAGTCCGCCAAGCACAGCCATTGCTGTCTTATTATCGGTTATGGTCTTTTCGAGCCACCTACCGCCGATATAATATTCTACGTTATATCCGTCAGCGTTTGTATCCGCATTCCATATAACTACTGCCTTTGAGTCAACTGCGCTCTTTACCTTAAGACCGCTGACCTTTGTCGGAGCGGTAGTGATATAAATATCGTCGAATGTACTCTCAAGCTCACCCTTATAAGCCTTTATTCTGACCTTGTAGGTTTTGTAGCCCTTAAGCGAGCCTATTGTAACGGTAGTTTTTTTATTGCCGACGAGCGTCTTTTCATTCCACTTACCGTCTGCATAGTACTGAACGGTATAACCGTCCGCACTTTCGTTCTTATCCCATTTAAGCGTAAACGAAGAAGATGTGACTGTCTGCGTAATACCCGTAACTTTTGACGGGAGCGTATCGATATAGCCGTATGTATACGGACTGTAAAGGTCACCCTTATATGCGCTTACCCTTACTTTATATCGTGTTCCTGCACAAAGTCCGTCTATAACCGCCGATATATTATTGTTGCCGGTAACAGTCTTTACGGACCACTGATTATTAATGTACCACTCTACCTTGTAGCCGTCCGCTCTGGCGTTTCTGCTCCAGCTTATTCTTACCGTTTCATCGGTAGCCTTCACCGTATTTATATTCCATACGGGAGAAGGAACGGTATCAACATAGAAACATCTGAACTTGCCGGTGAATCTTCCTGCATAAGCCGCTATCCTTACCTTATATTTAAGGCCTGCAGAAAGACCGCTCAGCTTTGCCGCTACTCTGTCGCCGTCAGCACTGCAGTTAATCTGCTTCCACTGATTGCCGACATAGCATTCGACATAATATCCGTCAACGCCGCTTATATTCTTCCAGCTTATATCGACTTCATTGTATGTCGTCTTTTCAACCGCTATTTCTTCCACGTCGGGAATAGGCTTTACGGGAACACGGTTTCCGATATATGAATCCTTACATCTTGTGCATTCAAATACGCTGTAGCCTTCGTTGCGATAGTCAGGCTCAACTACTTTGATTACAACATAGTCGTGACCGAGAGGTTCGCCATACTCCGCTCCGCATATTTCACACTTTGCCTTTTCGGTGCAGGTAGCCTCTCCTCCGGAATGCTCACATTCGGTTATCGTAGCCGTTACAACGTCCGACTTCATCGAAACTCCCGCCGTTGCAGCATTGCTGTAGGTAAGACGGCAGTAGTACCTGCCCGTTGTGAGATTTTCGAGCGACAGCTTTCTGTCTGTAGCGCCCTCTATCACTGTTTCGTAGCCGTTTTCATCAATGGCGATCCACTGATAAGCAACTTTTGCGTCAACCTCGTTTGAATACCACGGCTCTGCATTTATTTGAAGTGACGGTATACCGTCGGGATAATAACCGTTGGTGTAATATACAGTATCAATCGGCTTGATTATCTGCATCGGACACAACCGTACCGTAAGTCCGTTTGTCGATGATGCCGTTGCCTTATTAAGACTGTATATATCTATCCACTCTTTTGTTCCTCTGTCCTGTACCCAGAAGCCGTGATCGATATAATCGGCTATCACCTTATTCGGGGCATTAGTTATGATTTCGGCAAACCCACCTGACGAAATGGATACATTACCGCCGTTTATTGTAAGGCAATTTATATTGTTTGCGGCCATTGTAACATTTCCGCCGTTTATGGTCACATTGCTGCCTGTAGCAAGCCCGTCAAATGTGACATCACCGCCCCTCACTATGAATGCGTCTTGATTCTCAAACGCTGTCACCGCACAACGTCCCGTAACCGTCAGCTTTGCCTTGCCGTTTATGATGATCGGACGTGAGAACGCTGTACGAACTGCGTACTTGAGCGTGAAGTTACCTTCGGTTATGACTAACTGACCGCCGTATCCGTTCTTGTTATAAAGCGGATATAAGGTACAGCCCTCGTTTTCGCTCTTCTGAGCGTCTTTCGCAGCCTCGTCAAGATCGTTATAATACTTGACATCGTCGCCCTTTGTTATCTTTGCATTGAACTTGCTCTCGCATATCTCGCAATATGTCGGCTCAGTAATGTTACCTGAGGTTTCCTTGTCCGCTGTAGGATCGACCACCTGAGAATGATCACAATCAACAAGGTCTATGCTTACAGTGTTCGACTTTATTTCATAGCCGTCATCGGTAATAACTACGAAGTATATCTTGGCAGCAACGCTGTTGCCCGCCTTATCAATTATTTCGTCTGCCGACAATTTAGCGTCCTTTACAAGTGCGCTTAAGCTGCTATAAATTATATCTCCGCTTACATAGGAGTTTATACCGTATCTCTTACTTACATACGAGTCGTTCAGGTTCGAGCCGTGAGCAAGAGCAAGGTTGAACTTCAGCGTGGGGTTTGCGTTGCTGTTGCGATACAGCTTGTTTATTTCTGTGCTAAGCGTTGCGCTCTTTATCGGCGCTTCTTCTACATTCACCGGTTTATTGTCGTTATTCACACTGCTATAAACGCTCTCTGCACGTTCTGCAATTGAAAGCCATGCACCGCCGTCCTTTTTATATGCATAACCGTCAGCCAGAACAGATTCAAGACTGCCGTTTGCTATCTCGATGTTGTAGAATTTACCGCCGCTGATTTTTGCTTTAGCGTTACCTATAATGGTCAGAGCGTCTATAACGCCGCCGCCTATTTCTGCGTCGCCGTCTATGTAAACCATCACCGATGTGAATTCACCGCCGTTGATGATTAACTTTGAGTTTGCGTAAGCTTTAATAGGCATCCGCATTTTGCCATCGCCGCCTACGGTAAACATACCGCCGTCGGATACTTCTACAGGTGCGTTGAAAGCAAAAGTGCCACCCAGTTTTTTACCGTTCAGTGCAAGCGTTACATTGCCGGTAATGGTAACGCCCTGTGTAAGTTCGCTGTTTGTAATATCCTTATACAGCGTTACAGTAGCCGTACCTGCCTCGTTAGCCTTGGCAAAAGCGTCATAAATATCGCTGAACAGATCTGTCTGCTCGCTTCCGTCAGCCGTATAGCTTACAGTTGCGGCGATTTCCTCATTGCAGTAAGGACAAAGGTTTCCGTCAAGCGCATAACTGTCGTTTTCGTCCTTATGGTCGCACTTTATAACATTAAGATAATTGGCTTTGGTCATGCTCTGAATTTCAGCATATTTGAAACCTGAACCGACAATCGCATTTAAGCCTATAACTCTGCTTCCGCTCGCTATTGCCTTTCCGAAAGTATATTCATCGAAAACGACGCTTTCGAATCTGCCGCTTACGATAGATATATTAACGGACCCATTGCCCTCCTCGCTTAATAAACCGGTATCAACATCATTGATGACCATGTCTCCGCCTTTTATCGTTATTGTGCCGATATTAGCACCATCTACAGTAACCTTTCCGGAATTTACAACTAAATAATTCAATGTGGCTTTACTGTCAATTAAAACATTGGCATTCTCGCCAGATACCGTTACACCGGTAAATGAAATTGAGGCTTTTTTCAGTGCCGTAAACGTTATATCTCCGCCCTTGACATTAAATGCAAACGGTCCGCTGCTGTCATTTTTATTTAAATCAACGGTAAATCTACCCTTGCTTATGTCAAATGTTTCATTATCTTTAAGCCAACTGTAGTTTAACAGCTTTAATGTACAGCCTTCGCTTTCCTGGGCAGCGCTGATAGCGTCATTCCAGTTGCCGTAATACGATAACGTACCGTCAGACAGCTCTACCGAAGCCGTAAGTGCTCTGTTGCATATACCGCATACATTACCGTTATCGTCACATTTTACGCTTTCGCCGGGGTGCTGACAGGTAGCTACTGTAAGCGTTACCACATTCGACTTATATTCATATCCGTCATAGGTAAATATGCAGTAATATTGGATTTCTCCGTCTTCTGCCACTGCTTTATCAACTTCACCGCTAAATAAATAATAGCGATTGCCTGATAAGTCCGTTTTTTCCTTTATTACCGTTCCGTCAATTAAGTATCCGGTAACATAGAGTGTTTCATTTCCCGTATATGTCACATCGGCAGTGAAAGATGCAGTCTTTCTACCGTTACGGTATATTATCGGTGACTCGTCATTAGCGGTAATTGTTGCACTCTTTATGGGGGCTTCCGCTACAGTTACATCAGACAATAAATTCTTTTCACGGTCGGCAATTGAAAGCCATGTATTGTCATCTGTGCTCTTATAAGCATATCCCTTTTCGAGCAGATCTGCCGCAGTTTTGCCGCCGCCGACAATTATATATTCAAACTCGCCGCCGCTGATTACTGCGGTACCGTCAACTGTTAAGGCTTTGATTTTACCGCCCTGAATTACCGCTTTGCCTTTGAAAACATCCAAATCATATAATTCGCCGTCGCCTTTAACTGTAAATGTGCCGCCCCATACTGTTAATGTATATTCATCTTCGTTGGAAACAGTGAGCTTTTTACCGTTAAGGTCAAGGGTTATATTACCTACAGACTTGATTTCCCGTTCAAGCGTACCCGTAATATCCCTGCACAGCGTTATAGTAGCCGTACCTGCCTCATTAGCCTTGTCAAAAGCGTCGCAGATATCGCCGAACAGATCTGTCTTTTCACTGCCGTCAGCCGTATAGCTTACGGTTGCAATGATCTGTGAATTGCAGTAATAGCAAACATAGTCATCATCTACCGCAATGTTGCCGTTTGCATACTTGTGGTCGCACTTTTCAACAGTAATGTCAGTAGCTTTGGTCAGGCTCTCAATTTCGCTGTATTCATAAATGATACCGCTTTCAGTGCCGCGAAGTCTTCTTTCGCTTGCAAGCGTCTTGACTATGTTATAGTCGCTGTCGTCTGAGCAGGTTATTGTATCGAAGCTTCCGCTTTCGATCACAATGTTATGCTCCGTCGCGTCGGTAGCTTTTTTATTTATGTCTAACGAACCGACAGTAACATTTCTTATTGCCAGATCGCCGCCCTTAAACACAAGCGTATCGATTTCTGCACCGTCTATATCAGCCTTTCCGCCATTTATTGACAGTTCTTTAATATAACCCTGGGCACTGTTTATTTTAAGCGTACCGCTTGTTAATGTTACACTTCCCAGCTTGATTTTACCGTCAATTGTAACCTTAGCGTCAGTTCCGTTAACTGTGATTCCGCTTATCAGAGTTTCTGCATCGGCTTGTTTTACCGAAGAAGTGAAAGTCACGTCACCGCCGCTTACAGCGAACTGATAAAATACCGTCTTACCGTTAAAGTCAACAGTAAACTTACCGCCTGTCACAGTAGTGAACTCAGTAGCAGAAGATACTCCGTCCGACATCAGCTTTACAGTGCTGCCCTCGTTCTCCTGTGCCAGCTTTATGGCACTCTCTATATCCGCATAGCCTAACGACTTGCCGTCAGCATCTACTACCTCGGCTTCTATCAATGCATCACATATACCGCAGATTACAAAACCGTCGTTTTCGTATGAAAAGCTATCCTTCGGGTGTGAGCAGGTCGCAAGTGTAAGCTTAAGCACATTCGACTTATATTCGTATCCGTTGCACTTAAGTACAATGTAATATTCAACCTCGCCGTCTTTAGCCGCAAGCTTACCGATTTCATAACAGTGTACCATATATTTATTGTACAAATTATAATCTTTAATGCGATTATTGCCGTTTACAAAATCCGAATAGGTTGCACCCCTTGAACCGACCGCCAATTCGTATGTAATATCGACGTATAAATATTTCTCTCCGTTACGGTATATAACAGGCGCTTCTTCGCCTACCCACGCAATACTTGCGCTCTTTATCGGTGCTTCTTCTACACTCAACGGTTTATCGTTGTTATTCAAACTGCTATAAACGCTCTCTGCACGTTCTGCAATTGAAAGCCATGTACCGTCTTCAACTTTATAAGCATAACCGTCAGCCAGAACAGATTCAAGATTGCCGTTAAATATCTCGATGTCGTTGAATTTACCGCCGCTGAGTTTTACGTTACCGCGAACGGACAGACCTCGTATAGTGCCGCCGCCTATTTCTGCGTTGCCTCCTTTTTTAACTGACACAGAATTGAAGTATCCACCGCCGTTAATGACTAATTTTGAGTTTTCATTAACGTAAATAGGTGTATCCATATCGCCATCGCCGTTTACAGTAAGCGTGCCACCGTCAGATACCGATATACGCGCTATGCCATAACGACCACCCAGTGTTTTACCGTTCAGTTCAAGCGTTACATTGCCCATAACGGTAATCTCCTGTGTACGTTCGCTGTCTGTAATATCCTTATACAGCGTTACTGTAGCCGTACCAGCCTCATTAGCCTTATCAAAAGCGTCATAAATATCACCGAACAGCTCTGTCTTTGCACTTCCGTCAACCGTATAGCTTACGCTTGCGGCAAACTCAGAGTTACAGTATTTGCATATACCGCCCTCATTAAAGGCATAACTGCCGTCCTTATTCTTATGCTCGCACTTGGTAAACAGATAATAGCTTACAGTTTTGTTTTCGGAGTCAAAATTATTTTTTTCGGCTATATCGCTGTATAATAAAGCCTTTGCTGTTTTCTCAGCAGTCGGATCTGTCGGATTGTCGTAGCTTATCACACGCACACCGCTTGCGATTACGTCCTTTAATTTAAACTGTCCGAGATAGACATTGCCGTAAGTACCGCCGCCTATAGTAAGCTTTGCGTCAGTTGCGTCTTCGCTTACAAATAAATTATCAGCACCCACATAACTGTCAGCATTGACACCTTCGCTGACAGTTACGGTACCGCCTGATATAGCAATACTATCAAATCCGGCGCTTGAGCCCTCAGGTAATGTAAGAGATCCGCTCTTCACATTAACCTTGCACCTGATGAACATATCGCCTTCAGCAATAACATCCGCACCGTCAATAGTTATTTTCCCTGCGTAAGGACCGAGGACATAATTATTATTCGTTGTGGCAGTGGCAATCGTAAACTTACCGCTTGACAGCGTAACCTCACTATTAATCTTACCGCTTGTTACAAGAGTGAAAACACAGCCCTTGTTTTCAGCCTTATCGGCATATAATAAGCCTTCCTCAATGCTGTCAAAATATTCGTTAGTAGTACCGTCGGCTAATGTCACCTTTGCATAAAGCACAGCACCGCACGCACACTTTGTATTTGTCTCGTTGTATGTATGAGTATGCGCTACAACTGTGACATTTGTAAGTCTTCCGCCGATTGTCTTCGCACTGCCGTCAACTATACTTTCGGGGAGAGTTGTGAATTCTTGTACGGTCGCAAATGCATAACCCTTTGCAAGCAGATCGTTTACAGGTGTGCTGTTGCTTTCCTCGCCGCAGATGGTGTTGTACCTTCCGCCGTATAAAGCTACACCGCTTGCGTGTGCAATATAAACATTCTCAAATATGCCGCCGTATATTTCGACACACTTAGCACTGTTAATGACTAAATTGAGTACATCTGCGGCTGAACTGCCGCCGTCTGCAGTACCGTTTATAAGCGTACCGCCGTTTACACTAAAAGGTGCGTCTATGCATCCGTAGTAGGTGCTTTTCCTGCTGTCCTTAAGGTACAGCACACCACCGTTATTTACACTTATATCCGCCTCTCCGCCGAGTAAATATCCGTTCACATCGACAGTAACCGTTGCATCGGCGATTGTTGCGGACTTCGAAAGCTCGCAGTTCTTATACAATGTCAGCGTACAACCGTTGTTTTCCGCCGATAATGCCGCAGAAAAAGCGTCGTCTATATTATCGAAATACTTCGCTGTTCCCACGCCCGAAATGCCCGCAGTAAGCTGATACTCGCAGGTAAGGCATACACCTGTTTTGCTGTCAACATCCGTATGACCGCACCGCTTACCGCAAATCGTACACTTGCCCGTTGTGCTGTCGTAACTGTGATCTTCATGTCGTATTACAATAACAGTTGTTGCAAAACCGTCTTTCAACAGTGTTTTTGAGCCGTCTATCAGTTCACCGTAAGTCCTCGTAAATATACGGTTCTCAGCCAACAAAGTCAGTATTTCTGCGTTTGCTCTGTCCCCGCCGCCGTTATAGCATATTTTTCTGAAAGCTCCGCCGTGAAGAATTACGTCACTGCTTGCATCGTTTATATTGAGTGTTATGCCGAATGTACTATAGCAGTCAAATGTACCTGCACCTACCGACACAGTTCCCATAGCGCCGCATTTTTCGTCAAATGTCAGCTTACCGCCGGCCGCTACATTGAAATCGCCATAAATACTATTATTTTTTCCCGATCCCGTAACGGTTATATCTCCCGAAACAGTTAACGTACCTACATTGGCTTTCTCAGCGATCCACAGCGTGAACTTACCGCTGAGTGTTGTATAGCTGCCTGTATAATTCTTGTATACTCTTAATGTACAGCCGGTGTTTGCGTCACTGTCAGCCGCTTCAAAAGCCGCTCCCATCTCATTTTCTTCATAAACAGAAGCTGCAGCCCCGTCCTTTACGATAACAGCCGCATACTGATATTCACATTCGTTACACTTACCCGTTTCGCTGTTAACATCGCTGTGAGGGCATACATATCCGCAGTCGCACTTGCCGTCAACATAGGTATGGCTGTGGTCTTTGACTGTCAGATCACTGCCTGACTGAACACTTGCGTTGAAAAGATTTCCGTCAGCGTCAAAGAAAGCCTTACCCTCGCCGAGCATATCGTATAATGTTCTATCGCCTTTGATTGTAAGATCGACATACTTACCGGCATTCAGTATAACTGTACCGTAATCATTTATATTGATCGCACTGTCGAAATATATATCACCGTCTACGATAAGTGTACCGCCGGGAGCATCGACTGTCGGACTTACCGAACCGGAGCATGTAACCTGTTCGCTGCCGCTGTTTTTAAACGTAACCTTTCCTCCACTCCAGGGGGTAACACCCCTGACAGTGAAATCGTGTCCGTTTAAGTCAATTGTGATCACTCCGTCTATATCATGCTGCTCAAGTTTATAATAATCCTTAAACAGCTTTACTGTACCGCTTTTACCGGATTCATTGAGTAAAGAGTGAAGCTCATCGGTATCTACATACTTTGAGATTCCGTTTGCATCTGTATAGATTGCGACAGACACAACCGCACCGCAGATTGAACAGATGCCGGTGTCCGTGTTTATATCACCGCCATGCTCGCAGGGCTTTCCGCACTCCTCGCACTTGCCTGTTCCACTGCTGTATTTGTGGTCAGCGTCAGTATGCTCTACAACAGTAATTGTGCCGTAGCCGTATGTTTTGCTGTTTATAATTATACGGGTTGCTCCGTAATAAAGATTAATAATCTTGCTACTGCTCTCGTATTTCAGCATCTGATTATCCGAAAGCAGATTTTTAAGCATTATGTTTTCTGATAACGGGCTGCTGTTGTCCAGATCATACGCCAACATCTCAGTAATCTTCATTCCCGTAGCAAGCTTTACAGATGTTGCATTTCCTTCATTGCTTAAAGATTCCTTTACAGCCAGATATCTCACAGTTACATTTGCACCGTCACTTACAGTGAACCTTGTACCTGCCTCAGCAAAAATTGTATCAAATTCTACATTTGCTTCGCTGTCAATTATGAATGATCCGCCTTTGCAAACATACACCTGGTCAACATAACTGCCCTCTGTGCCGGTTAATGTAAGCGTGACGTCTTTGTTGACCTCAAGCTTGATATTGTTCAGCTTGTGACCGTTAAGGTCGATCATAACATTGTGTTTTACATCTATAGTATCTAAAGTTGCAGTTGCCGATGCATCGCCGATATCCTGATAGATCTTAACATAGTTTCCGGTATCGGCAGTAACACTGTTAAGGCAGTCTGCGAGCGTGTCATAGCCTGTCGGCGCATTGCCGTCTGTGCTGATTGTAGCAACAAACTGATGCTCACACTTGTTACACTTACCCGTGTCAATATCAATATTGCTGTGATCACATAACGCTCCGCAGTTTGTGCATTTACCGTCGGAATAACCGTTTTCATGTGCACATTCTTTATATGTAAATGTAAATTTTTCTGTAACAGTTTCTGTGCTGTCACCGTCTGAATAGGTTATATCGCAATACAGAACATAATTTCCGGCAGGAATATTATCCGCAAGCTTGAATTCGCCGTTGCTTCCGGATACTGCCGCACCGAGCTCATCTGCACTGTATGCACTGTTCGTACTGTACCAGTTATAGCTTATGCTTTCACTGTCAACCGTATAGGTGCTTACAAGCTTGTAATTGTCCTTCTCTTCCTGCGAAGTGTTTGTATAGAAAACCGTTCTGTTTGTGTTGTCACCCTGTGTAACCTTGTTGAAACGGTTTGCATTCGACTTTACCTGAACGGTATTGGATACAATATCTCCGCACTTTATTGTAAGAGTATTATCAGTGTCGTATGTAACCGAAAACTCGGTATCGCAGACCATGCACACCCAGCCGTAATCGGTCTTGATTATGCTTGCTGATAAATCGGGTTCATCGCCGCCGAAATAGCCTCTTGCGTCTGCAAACTCTTCATCGCTCATATTCTTCAGAGTAATATCAAAGTAAACCGTACCCTTGAGCTTGGTATCAGTCATGCCTTCAATTATTTCATACTCTTCCGTCTTGAATATTCCTGTCTGCTTTCCGAGTATTATACGGGGAGAAGTATCAGGCTTTATAACTACCGTCTTAGCGTCCGCTCCGCCAATCTCATAATAGCCGCTGTTATACTTGACCTCGCCTGTCACAGCACTTTCCGAAGCCTTGAACTCGGTCGAGCCCTTTATTACAAATTCATTCTCGTCTATTGTCGGTACAGTTTGACCGATAGCGTATGAACCGCCCGTAGTGTAAACCGAGCCTGTACCGTTCATTATAAGGTTTACTTTGTAAATGCCATACTTAGTACCGTAAGCAGTGACCTTACCGCCGCTTATTTCGGCATCCATTCCGTCGCCGTTGTTTCCGCTGTAGTATATTCCGACTCTTGCTGCATTGCCTTCAGGCACAGTAATACTGCCGTTTTCGCTGACGGAAATTTTGTCACCGAAATTACTGGTAAGCAATATTGCACTGTTTAACGTAGATTCATTAGCACAACCTACTGCAGTAAGACTGCCGTTGCCGTCAACAGTAATGCCGCCGCTGACATTGACAGCCACACCCTCAAAAGATGCAGTTGTCGCATTTGCGTTCAGCACACCGTCATTATGTATTTCAAGCGAATTTGTCTTTACAGTACCTGTTGCGTTTACTGTACCGCCGTTCAGGATTATTGATCCGCCGAGAGAGCGTGCCATACTGTCTGTAGAGCGGTTCTCTGCATTCAGCACACCGTCGCCGCTGATCGTCATTGTGCCGTCACAATTGACCTCTTTATTATTTACGGCACTGAGAACGTATGTATCGCTTTCGAGGGTATCGGTCTGTACGATAGTGTTTTCACCGTTCAGCACTATTTTCGTACCGTCAGGGACTGTTACGACGCTCATCATATTCTCTTCTGTTGTCGCCTGAATGTTCACTCCGTTAAGCGTCAGCGTCTTTGTGTCATGATCCCAGCTCCAGCCGACACCGTTTTCGTCCGCCGTCTTTTCTCTGAAATCAAGCGGTGTCGTGATGACATTGCTCTCGCCGTCATGCGTATGTGCCTCGCCCTCGGCAAATGCCGATAACGGTACAGCCGTCAGCGTCATTGCCGCAGACAGCACCGCACTTATGAGCCGTACAATTTTTTTCTTCATGTTTTTCCTCCTGTAGATTTACCCGTGCTTATGCCATGCACCTGCACTTATGCAGTGCCTCCTTGAGCTTTTCAAGCGGTATCGGCTTCTTGTGGAAATAGGTACAGCCAAGCCTGTATGACTGCGCCCCGAATCCCTCATCATCCGACAGCCATATTACAGGCGTATCCCTGTCGGCATTCTTCGCCGCAATAACGCCCTCCATACCGTCCGCTCCGTCGGCAAGCACGATTATAAGGTCAGCCGTCTTACACTCATTCACAAAGCTCTCATACCTCTGACATACCCTGTAGGCAATTCGTCGATATGCCGCCGTTGCGATTTGTGTTATTTTCGCTTTCAGTATCTCCGCCTCGTTTACGGTATCGTAAACGCAGATGAGCATACTTCTCCCCTTATAATTTTATAATTATATCATAACTCATTTGCTTTGCGATTTCAACTTTTTGGCACGAACGGTTGTTATAACGGCGCAAACGGTCATAAATGCGGCATATAATACAAAAAACCGCACCCTACACCCACCGGTCAGGTGAAATATATCACCAAGCACTATCCCTCTCGCTTTTCGTAGGGCGAGCGTCTGTGTATGCTTGTACAGCTTCGTATTTGCACTATCCCCCTCGCTTTTCGTAGGGGAGCGGGCTTGCCCCTCCCGTTGCCCCCAATACTTCCATTCCCACAACCATTGCAAAAGGACAATAATCCCTTGCCCCACACCATGTTCTTGCCTCCCTTGTCAAAGGTGAGGTGCTGTCTCCCGAAAAAAATTCGGGCGACTACCGAAGGGATTGCTCCCTATCCACGCCAACCCTCCCAAACCCGCACTATCCCTCAAAAAGCACTATATCCTTGCCTCCCTTGTCAAAGGTGAGGT
>ERZ1026977.777-NODE-777-length-14229-cov-3.405249_pt1 | contig 14229 bp, 13 predicted proteins | sample MGYA00519292_ERZ1026977 | MGnify/ENA primary metagenome ERZ1026977 (study PRJEB26926, sample SAMN06164410) | human gut metagenome | biome: ENVO:00009003; feature: ENVO:2100002; material: ENVO:00002003 | host: Homo sapiens | place: USA | collected 2012 ... | reverse complement strand
GCAGCGTCAGATGTGTATAAGAGACAGGACACAGCCCGACCGCGCAGGTAATGACGGATTTTCCGCCCCGGTTGGGACCAGTCAACACATAGATCATGGCGTTCTCCGGCGTGGTGTCAAAGGCAATGCTGTTTGGAACGATGGTCTCCCCCTCCGGGAGCTTGAGTGCCACGGCAGGATTGTACAGCCGGTCGGCGACAAAGACACGCTCGTCCATCGGGCGCAGATCCGGCTCGCAAAGCGTACAGCCCCGCGCACGCAGGGATTCCTGCAGCTGCGTCCCCTTGACCACAAACTCGATCTCCGGCAGAAGCCCCAGCAGAAAGTCCGTATTCTCCAGCACGTAGCCCTGCACGATCTTCTTCCATGAGCGCAGGGAGGAGCGGTACACATCGTTGATGGCGGAATTGAAGGCAAGCGAGAGCGCCGTCTTCTGATTTTCGGACTGCTTCTTGCCGAAGGGAACAAGATTGGCAATGCAGGTGTACTCGTCCCCCTTGAGGTTGAGCCGCAGAATCTTGTCCAGCACATCGCCGGATTTGAAGGGCTGCGCGTTGATGGACAGCACGCCTGCCTGCGCCGGGCGGAGCTGCGCGTCCAGATTAACCCCGATGGTCACGCTCCGGATCTCACGCACGCGCCGCGTCAGCTCGGACAGCTTCCGGTTCAGCTCGGCATAGTAGTCGGACTCCGCCAACTCGGTCACGCAGTCCGCCAGACGCCGGAAGGCGGCACCGTGCAGGTTGCCGCGCACCTCCTTCATGCCCTTGTGCAGGATGTCCACGCAGGTGATATACAGCTCGATTTCGGTCATGCTGGCAAGGTAGGAAGCGGTGTCCTCCCCGGCAATATCATTTTCCAGACGGCGCAGTTCGGTAATGTCCTGCAGGACAGGCACAAGCCGATGCAGTGTCTCGGTCAGGGCAGGATTGCACAGCATATCCGAGAAGGTCTGGTTGCGGTACGAAATCACGGCGGGGTCGGACGTGAAGAAATCCGAAAGCGGGGTGCTTTGCGGGTTGAAGATTTCCAGCATCCCCAACTCCTGGAGCGTATACATATCAATGTCGGGGACATTGACCCCCGCCAGATGATCCCGCTGGGTCTGGCTGTCGGGGTACAGAAGGCTGAAGTTTTCCAGTTTCATGCCGGTATCCTGTATCCTTTCGTTATTCAATGGGGAGGAGGCAGCGCGCACCGTCCCGCACGACCAATACCTCGTGCAGTCCGGCGGCGTTCAGAAGCGCGTACCCCTGCCGGATACAGCGCCCCAGATTGACCGGTGCGTGCGCATCGGAGCCTACCGTGACCAGCCGCCCGCCGCAGTCGCGGTAAAAGCTGAGCAGCTCCAGCGTGGGCATCCCGATGCCAAACCCCCGCCAGAGCGTGGAAACGTTCAGCTCCAGCGCGATGTCACGGCTCATGAGCAGGCGGTAAATTGCCTCGATCCGGTCGTAATGCGGGCGGAAATCAAAGCGTCTGCCCGCCATGGTGATATAGCGGTGGATGTAGGTCAGATGCCCCAGCGTGGTGATTGCCGGTGCGCCTGCGGGCGGCTCAAAGCGCAGCATCTCCTCCGTTTCGTCCATGGCACGGCAGAACAGGCGGTCGATCAGCGCCTCGCTCATGCTTTCAAAGCGAAGCATGGAAAAATCCGGCACGCCGCACAGATTGTGCAGCGACCCGATGACAAACTCGTAGGGGTGGCGCGTCAGCACCGACCGGGCTATCTCCGGGTACTGCGTGGCGTTGCCCAACTCCAGTCCGCGCGAAATATACAGCCGCCCGCGGTACTTCTCCTGCACCTCGGTCATGGCGTCCCAGGCGGCATCGGCGTCGTAGTGGGTATAGATGCCCTCCGCCTCGCCGTTGACATCGCAGTGATCGGTGATGCACAGATCGGTCAGCCCGATCTCCAGCGCGCGCCGGCACAGGGCGTCCGGCGTGGAGTCCGGGGCGCCGTCAAAGGAAAAACGGGTGTGGGTATGCGTATCGCAGAGTATCATAACAGGATCCTTTCCACTGCCGGCAGGCGCGGCACGCGGGGTTTTTCCGAGGTCCCCTCCTCAGATACTGCTCGGATTGAAATCCACGCTCAGCACCGGGCGCTGGCGCAGGGCGGAAAACGCCCGCAGCAGTTCCGTGAACAGCGCCCGCGCGCGGCGCGTCAGGCGGCACTTGATGACCGTCCGCATCCGGTATACGTTGTCCACCCGGTAGACCGGTGCCTCAAACGGACCGAACATCTGCATCGGCACATCGGTATAGTCGTTCGCCGTCAGCCGCCGGATCTCCTCCGTAAGGCGCAGGCACGCCTTCTGCAGCTCCTTCTCGTCCGGCGATGTCAGCGTCAGAAGGGCGATATCGCAGAACGGCGGGAAGGCGAGATTGCGCCGCAGGCGCACCTCGCGCGCATAAAAGGTCTCATAGTCCTGCGCGCAGGCGAGCTTCAGCACGTCGTTGTCCGGGTTCATGGTCTGAATGACAGCCAGTCCCGGCTTATCCGCCCGCCCGGCGCGTCCGATGACCTGCGTCAGCAGGGAGAACGTGCGCTCCGCGGCGCGGTAATCATCCACATACAGCGACATATCCGCCAGCAGGACGCCCACCAGCGTCACGTCCGGGAAGTCATGCCCCTTCGTGACCATCTGCGTCCCCAGCAGGATGTCCGCCCCGTGGTTGCGGAAGGACGTAAGCATATCAAAGTACGCCGATTTTGTCCCGGTCGTGTCCGCATCCATGCGCATGACGCGCACCCCGGGAAGCTCCCGCTCCAGCTCCTGCTGGATACGCTGGGTGCCGAAGCCCATGCGCATCAGATGCGGCGAGCCGCAGGAAGGACAGGTTTCCGGAACCGGACGGCGCGCGCCGCACCAGTGGCAGACAAGCTCGCCCCGGTCGTAGCCGCCGCGCAGGGTGTGATAGTTCATGGCAACCGAGCAGGCGGGGCAGGTCACGGCAAGACCGCAGGAACGGCAGACCAACTGAGTCGAATACCCGCGCCGGTTGAGAAACAGGACAGCCTGATTCCCCTCCTCCCGGACGCGCTTCAGTTCGGTCACCAGCTCCTGCCCCAGCGGGGCGGTCTGCCCGCGCTGTGCCTCGCCGCGCATATCCACGATGCGCACCGCAGGCAGGTGCGCATTTCCGAAGCGGTGCCGGAGCGCGATCAGCGTGTACTTTCCCTCCTCCGCCTTGCGGAAGCTCTCCAGCGACGGTGTCGCGGATGCCAAAAGCAGCAGTGCCTTCTCCTGCGCACACCGGAACCGCGCCACATCGCGTGCGTGGTACTTGGGGTTCTGATCCGACTTGTAGGTATGCTCCTGCTCCTCGTCCATGACAATCATGCCGAGGTGCGGCACCGGCGCGAACACGGCGGATCGGGTACCCACCACCACCGGCGCCTCCCCCGCACGGATGCGGCGGTAAGCGTCCATCCGCTCCCCGCCCGACAGTCCCGAATGGATCACCGCCACCCGGTAGCCGTACCGGGCGCGGAAAATGGCAAGCATCTGCGGAGTCAGCGCGATCTCCGGCAGCATCATAATAACGCCCCGCCCGGCGTCCAGCATCCTGTCTATCATGGACAGGATAACGCAGGTCTTTCCGGAGCCGGTCACGCCGAACAGCAGTGCCGCGCGTGCCTCCCCCGCATCGGCAAGCCCGGACAGGATGCGCACCGCGTCGGACTGCTCCCCGTTAAGCGAGAACGGCGTGCGCAGTCCTGCGTCCCCCAGCGGCGATGTCTCCGGGTGTTCCGCCAGCACGCGGCGCACCTCGCTCCGGAGCAGTCCCTTCTGCACCAACGCCCGCAAAACCGCCGCGGTCACGCCGGCGTGCTGTCTGAGCGCGGATGCGGGGATCGGCTCGGTCGCGTCCAGCAGGACACCCAGCACCGTGCGCTGGGCGGCTGACGCAATGCGTCCGGCTCCCTTTTCCACCGCCAGCGCCGCGCGGATCTCCTCCGCCGGGCGGGCAAGCACAAAAAAGCTCTCCTGCCGCTCGTCCGGCTCCCGGACAGCCAGCTCACGCTCGACCAGCCCCCGCTCGGTCAGCATATCCAGCACGGCGGCGGCGCGTGTCCCGAAGCGGGTGCGCAATGCCTGCGCCGACACGCTCCCCCGTGCGCGGATGTACTCGTAAATCAGAAGATCCCCTGCGGCAGGCAGGCGCTCTGCCGGCAGCACCGCACCGGGGACGGGGCGGTAAAATTCCGCCAGCGTAGCCAGTGCCTGCGCCGGCACCAGCGTGCGCACCGCCTCGCCTACGGTACACAACGTCTGCGCGGTCAGGTAGCGACAGAGCGCAAGCTGCCCCTCCGTGAGGAACAGCCGCGCACGGCAGACGCCGCTCACCGGCTTGAATTTATCCGGATCCAACCCGTCCGGAAGTGCAGAAAGCCCCGCCCGATCGCAGATTTCGACAGCCAGAGCGAGTTTCTTCCGGTTCCCCTTTCCGAAGGGAACCGTCACAAACGCGCCCGGGCGGACTGCATCCGCAAGCGGGCGGGGAATATAGTAATGGTACGGTCGGTCAACACCGAAGGGACACTCCAGAATATGCACGGCGGCATACAGAACGTCTGCAGACGGTGCATCCGTCGCGCGGCAGCTTTCGGGCTGGTTCATGCCGTAACTCCTTCCCGCTACCCACGTAGCCCGCCGCGCTCAGGTCGGCTCAGTTTTCCGATGTTCCGGCGGATCCGTCGGCGTCCGCCTCCTCCACCGCTTCCGCTTCCGCCGCCTCTGCCGCTTCCACTTCCTCCTCGGCAACGGCATCGGCAGCCGTTTCGTCCTCCGTCACAGCATCCGCCGCATCGCCGCTGTCCGTCTCTGCGGCTTCCCCGTCTTCCGGTGCCGCGTCATCATCCAGCACGGCATCGTCCGCGTTCCGGTCACCGTCCAGGATCTCATCCTCCTCACGCTCCGCGAACTGCTGTGCGGGCTCGCCGATACCCTCCAGCACGGCGCGCTCCTCGCGCTCCTGCTCCTCCACCGACTTGTGCGTGATGACATACTGCCCCTCGTACAGGCGGCGGATGGCGATATTGACCGCCTTCTCGTCCCGCACCTCCTTGTCGATGAGCGTGTTCAGCGGGCGGTCGGTCTCCTTGTTGCCGGACATGGAGCTTTCCGCCTCGGCACGCTGCCGGACGTACTCGTTGGTAATCATGCGGGCGCACTTGGCGGTCGCCAGCGCGACCTCATACCGGTTGTACTTGCCCTTGGTCAGGTCACTGGTAGTGGGAAAAATCATGGATAGTTCTCCTTATTCTGCTCTTCAGATTATGGGTGCCTCTGACAATTCACCGCGCGGCGAACAGGCAGAGAGGTGCCCGTATGCCTTACGCTCTCCGGAAATCCGCATCCCGGCTCAGTCGTCCTCGGTGAGGTCGGCATCGCCAGCTTCCGCCGCGTCGTCGGTATCGGCGTCGCTGTCCAGCCGGTTGGCAATAGTCTCCGCCTGCAATGCCGACAGGATGACGTGCTCCGAATCGGTGATGATAACCGCGCGGGTTTTGCGCCCGCAGGTGACATCAATGACGCGCCCGTCGTCCTTCGCGTCCTGGATCAGGCGCTTGATGGGTGCCGAATCCGGGCTGACCAGTGTGACGATACGATCCACCGCCACCATATTGCCGTAGCCGATATTGATGAATTTCATGGAATTTCTTCCTTTCCCCGGACGGTCTTACTCAATGTTCTGGACCTGTTCCCGGATCTTTTCCAGCTCGTTCTTGATCTCCGCGACCAGCCGCGCCATGCCCGCGTTGGAGCATTTGGAGCCGACCGTGTTGACCTCCCGGTTGGTCTCCTGCAGCATGAAGTCTATCTTCCGCCCCACGGCGTCATCCGTATGCAGCAGTCCCTCCAGCGTGTCCAGATGCGAGAACAGCCGTACCAACTCCTCGTCCACCGAAATGCGGTCGGCAAAGACGGCGCACTCGGTGATGATGCGTGCCTCATCCGGCTGAACGTCCGCCTGCCCGATCAGCGACCGAAGCCGCTCCTCAAAGCGCACCCGCAGGGTACGGACATCCTCCTCCGACGCAGCGGCAAGCTCTGCCGCCAGTGTACGGATCCGGGCTATCTTGCCCAGCATATCCGCACCCAGCCGCTCGCCCTCGCGTGCCCGCGCGTCCAGAAACTGCGCAACGGCATCCGCAAGCACCGGCTCCAGCACGCCCCACGCATCCTCCTCGGACTCGCCTGCCTCCGGACGAACCGGAACCAGCACGCCGGGCATCGCCATCAGGCGGCTGACGGTCAGATCGTTCGGAACGCCCAACCCCTCGGACAGCCGCTGTGCAGCATCCGCCAGGCGGCGGGCAAAGACCATATCCGGCTCCAGCGGCGTTGCGCCGCCCTCTTCCCCGGAGGCGTCCCGGACTGTCATCGTCACGGTCACGTCCAGCTTACCGCGCGCGATGCCGGCGGCGGTCAGCGCACGTCGGACACGCTCCTCCAGTCCCGTCAGACTGCGCGGCAGGCGGACGGACAGGTCAAGGTAGCGGTTGTTGACCGAGCGCATTTCCACGCACACCTCGCGGACATCCTGCCCGCCTGCCGCCGCAGGGACCGTGGCGGTCGCGCGGGCATAGCCTGTCATGCTTCTCATCGGGTGCCTCCTGGAAAGTTATACTCACATATAAGATTATTGTACTACAAAGCGCCCGCCTTGTCAAGAACTCCGGGACATTTTCGGTAAAATCGGACAGGAAAACTTGCGTGCGGCGCCCGCGTTTGGCAGTGTTGCCGCAGAATCCGCGAAACGGCGATGCGCGCGGCGCAGGCAGACCGCCCGCTCAGTCCTCTCCCGCCGCCGCGGCGATTTCCTTCATGAGCACCGGCAGAACCGGCTCGAATTTCGCGCCGTACCAATGCCCCGGCTCGGCGGCAGTCGCCCGGATGCAGGCGACCGTATAATCGGCGGCGATCCGTGCCGCCGCGAACGGTGCCACACCGCGCAGGATCGCGCCCGCAAACGCCGAGGCGTAGATGTCGCCGGTTCCGTGACAGCTGTTCGGCAGCAGCTCATGCTCATAGTACGCCGTGCCGCCCGCGCTGTGCACCATCACACCGGTTCTGCCCGCACGCAGGGACACGCCGGTCAGGACGGTACACCGTGCCCCCAGCGCGTCCAGCCGTGCCAACAGGGCATCCGCAAAGGCGCGGTCATAGGTCTCCTGCCACGGCGTATCGGTCAGCAGGCACGCCTCGGTGATGTTGGGCAGCAGGTAATCCGCATCGGCGCACAGGGGGCGCATCTCCGCGACATAGGCGGCGTCAAAGCCCGCATAGAGCTTTCCGTTGTCCGCCATGGCGGGATCCACAATGGCGGGGGCGCCGGGGCGGCGGACGGCGGCAAGTATCTCCCGGACATAGCCGATCTGCCGGGCACTGCCGAGGTAGCCGGTATAAACGCCGTCAAACAGAATGCCCTCGCGCTTCCAGTGCGCCAGGATGGCAGGCATATCATCGGTCAGGTCGCGGAAGGTATAGCCGGTAAAGCCGCCGGTATGCGTGGAAAGCACGGCGGACGGCAGGACGCAGGTCTCCAATCCGCAGGCGGACAGGACAGGCAGGGCAACGGTCAGGGAGCATTGACCCACGCAGGAAATATCCTGGATGGTCAGAATACGCGGATACGGCATGGCAAACACCTCATTTCAATTATGGGCATCTCGCACGCAGTGCGCAGCCTGACGCACCGGCGATTGCCTGATTTTATCACCCCGCGCGCGGGGCACTCTGATTATACCCGCTTTATGGGCATATGTAAATGTCCAATTCACGCATTTTCCGTATACCCAGATACGTAAGCCGGCGGGCTTCCTGCCGGGACAGGCAAACCGGCGACCGCCCCCGGATAAGGCTCATCTCCGGGTGTCGGACGCCGGTGCGGGTATCCCTTTCTTCAGCTCTTCAACTCTTCAGCTCTTCAGTTCTTCAGCCGCCCAGATAGGCGCGGCGCACACTGTCGTCGTTGGCGAGCGTAGCCGCATCGCCGCTCATGGCAATGCCGCCGGTCTCCAGCACGTAGGCACGGTTGGCGATCTTGAGCGCCATTTCCGCGTTCTGCTCGACCAGCAGAATGGTCGTGCCGGCGCGGTGCAGCTCCCGCACGATGTCAAATATCTGCTGTACCAGGATGGGAGCAAGCCCCATGGACGGCTCATCCAGCATGAGCAGCTGCGGCTGGCTCATCAGGGCGCGCCCCATTGCCAGCATCTGCTGCTCGCCGCCCGAAAGCGTCCCTGCCACCTGGCTCTTCCGGTGCTTGAGGCGCGGGAACAGCCCGTAGACCTTGGCAAGTCCTTCCTTTGTATATCCCGGATTGGTATAGGCACCCATTTCCAGATTCTCCTGCACGGTCATCTGCAGGAAGCAGCGCCGCCCCTCCGGCACGTGCGCCATGCCGCGCGAAACCAGCCGGAAGGATTCCGTATGCGTGATGTCCGTGTCCATGAAGCGGATACTGCCGGATTGCGGGTGGAGCATCCCCGACACGGTCTTGAGCGTGGTGGATTTGCCGGCGCCGTTCGCGCCGATCAGCGCCACAATCTCGCCCGCCTCGACCTCCAGCGACACGTCCTTGAGCGCGTGTATCTTGCCGTAGTACACGTTGATCTTATCTACCTGCAGCATCATGCCGGATCGCCTCCTTCCTTCTTCTTGCCCAGATACGCCTCCACGACCTTCTGGTCGGAAACGATCTGCTCCGGGGATCCCTTGGCAATGATGCGCCCGTGATCCAGCACGCAGATGCCCTCACAGATGCTCATGACCAGCTTCATATCATGCTCAATCAGCATGACCGCGATCTGGAAGGTATCCCGGATGCGCCGGATATTGGTCATCAGCTCCGCCGTCTCAGAGGGATTCATGCCCGCCGCCGGCTCGTCCAGCAGGATGATCTTGGGTCCGGTTGCCAGCGCCCGCACGATCTCCAGCCGACGCTGTGCGCCGTAGGGGAGACTGCCGGCGGGCGCGTCCGCCAGATCCGCCATGCCGAAGAAATCCAACAGCTCCAGTGCCTTTTCATGTGCCTCACGCTCGCGCTTCGCGTAACCGAAGGTATGCGTCACCGCCGCCAGCAGGCTCTCGCGCGTCGCATTGTGCAGTCCGACCTTGATGTTGTCCTCCACGCTCATGTTCCCGAACAGGCGGATGTTCTGAAAGGTACGCGCGACTCCCATCTCGCTGAGCTGGGCTGTGGTTTTGCCCGCCGTGCTGTACCCGTCCAGCATGATATTGCCCCGCGTGGGCTGATAGATATTGGTCAGCAGGTTGAAGACGGTGGTCTTGCCCGCGCCGTTGGGGCCGATCAGCCCGGCGATCTCGGTCTTGCCCACCACCAGCGAAAAATCATCCACGGCAGTCAGACCGCCGAAGTCGATGCCGAGGTGCAGTGCCTCCAGCACCGGCGTCTTGCCGAGATCGCGCTCCGGGATGACCGCACCGGAGGGGTACGGAACCAGCCGGGAGCCGTCGGCGCGGTCGCTGTCCTTCTTGCTTCCGAAAAGATTCATGATGCGTCCGCCTCCTTTCCGCCGGCTTTCCCGCGCCGCAGTCCGCGGAACCAACCGGACAACGAGAACCGGCTCTTCCACGCCTTGAAGCGCTTGTTTTCATTCAACAGCATGATGGCGATAAGCAGCACCGAGTAGGCGAGCATCCGGTAATCCGAGAAGTCGCGCAACGCCTCCGGCAGGGCACGCAGAACGATGGCTGCCAGAATCGAGCCGCCGATGTTGCCCATGCCGCCCAGCACCACAATGACAAGTATTTCAATGGACATATTGTACCCGAAGGTGTCCGCCTGCACGACCGGCAGGCTGTAGCCGTACAGCACGCCTGCCGCCCCGGCAAAGAACGCCGCCAGCATGAACACCATCAGCTTGTAGTACACGACGTTGACGCCGGTCGCCTCGGCGGCGATGCGGTTGTCGCGGATCGCCATGATGGCGCGTCCGTGCTTGGAGCGCTTGAAATTCATGATAACCAGCATGGTCAGCAGAACCAGCAGGATGGCATACGGCAGCAGATCCTTCGAGTTGCGCCGGATGGAGGAGGTATCAATGCCCAGTGCGCCCTGCAGGGGGGTGCCCTTGATGTTCAGGTTGGTCAGGACGTTCTTGATGATCTCGCCGCAGCCCAGCGTCACAATGGCGAGATAGTCGCCGCCCAGCCGCAGCGCGGGCAGCCCGACGACAAGCCCCACCAGCGCCGCCGCAAGACCGCCGATCACCATGCACAGCGGCAGGCAGACAGCCGCAGGCAGCTTGCCCTGCAGCAGCACCGCCACCGTACAGCCGGTGAACAGTCCGACCGACATGAACCCGGCGTGCCCCAGCGACAGCTCGCCCAGCAGTCCGACCACCAGATTGAGCGACACCGCCAGCACGATGTAGCAGGCGACCGAGGTCAGCATATTCTGAATCTGGCGTCCCACGTTGCCGGTGTACACCAGCACAGCCATAACGGCGAACACCGCCGTCACGGTCAGCAGCGTCACGCGGTCTGCGTTGAAAAATCCACTGCGGAGAATGTTCTTTTTGCCCATGCTCACACCTTCTCCCTTACGCGCTTTCCGAGCAGTCCCGCCGGCTTGAACACCAGCACCAGCACCAGCACGCCGAACACAACCGCATCCGACCACAGGGTGGAGATATACACCTTGGACAACTGCTCAATGAGTCCCAGCAGGATACCGCCCAGCATGGCGCCGGGGATCGACCCGATTCCGCCGAACACGGCGGCGGTGAACGCCTTGATGCCCGGCATGGAGCCGGTCGTGGGCTTGATATATGTGTAGGTCGCACCGAAGAACACGCTTGCCACCGCCGCCAGCGCCGAACCGATGGCAAAGGTGATGGTGATGGTCTTGTTGACGCTGATGCCCATCAGCTCCGCCGCGTCGCGATCCTCGGAAACGGCGCGCATCGCCTTGCCCATGCGGGTCAGGTTGATGAACAGCGTCAGCCCCACCATGATGGCGGCGGTCACGCCCAGCGTCAGCAGGGTGATGCCGTCCACCGTCACGCCGCCCAGCGTCAGGGAGGGCAGGTCAAACAGTGCCGGCGTGGACTTCTGCTCGGGACCGAAAATCAGGAGCGCCAGATTCTGGAGCAGGTAGCTGACACCGATCGCCGTTATCAGCACCGCCAGCGGCGGCGACTGCCGCAGGGGACGGTATGCCAGAAATTCAATGGTCACGCCCAGCGCGGCGCAGACAACAACCGCAATCAAAATGGCGACGATGGGGGGCAGCTTGAGTGTCACTGCCGAAACAATGACGGAGTATGCGCCGACCATAATGATGTCGCCGTGGGCGAAGTTCAGCATTTTGGCGATGCCGTACACCATGGTATAGCCCAGCGCGATCAGGGCATAGATACTGCCCAAATTCAGTCCGCTGATAAGGGCTCCGATAAATTGGATCATGACTGGCAGGCTCCTTTCGGATGTATGGAAATGCCGGCAAACCCGTGCTTGCTCTCGGAGACAGCCACGGCTCCGGAAAATAGGCAAAGGCCGGACCCTCACCGACCGGGCGGCGGGGATATCCGGCCGTATGCAAAATCTGCTGTCCTATAACGGGGATCCCGGAAGCTCCGCCGGCACCGATGCGGTGGCGGAGCCTCCGGGTGTGCCCCGGGGCATTACTCCTTGTCAGGCGTGAACAGGACAGCCTTACCGTTCCTGTACTCCATGGCGATGGCAGCCTTGGAGGACTCGCCGTCGGCAGTCCATGTCATGGTGCCGGTGACGCCCTTTACCTCGATCTTGGTCATGGCGGCAACAATGCGGCTGTTGAAGTCGTTCTTATCCTCGGAGGTCAGGTTCGCCTGCTTCAGTGCGGCAACCACGGTGTAGACTGCGTCGTACCCGTCGGCGGCAAACTGATCGGGCGTCGCGTTGTACTTTTCCTGATACTTTTTAACGAAGTTCTGCACGGCGGTGTCCTGGTTGTCCGCCGCGAAGGGAGTCAGCATCAGCACGCCGTCGGCATCGCCCGCGTTGCTGATCTTGGTCAGCAGACCGTCCAGTCCGTCACAGCCGAACATCTTCATGCCGTCCAGCTTGCCCTTTGCCTGCGTCAGGAAGGTAGCCGCATCGGATGCGTAGATGGGCAGGAACACCAGATCCGCTCCTGAGGAAGCGATCTTGGCGATCTGCGCCGAAAAGTCGGTGTTGCTGTTGGCAGTGAATGCCTCGGTCGCCACGACCGAGATTCCCTTTTCCCTGCACTCCGCCTCGAAGGTCTCCTTCAGACCGACGCAGTAGTTGTTGTCACTTCCGTAGAAGACAGCAACCTTGCTTGCCAGCCCATACCGGGCGATGTACTCGGCAGGCGCCTTGCCCTGGTAGGGGTCGGAGAAGCAGACGCGGAACGCGCTGTTGTTGTTGGCAATGGCATCCACGGCGGAGCCGGAGGGCGTCAGTACCAGCACACCGTCCGCCTTGGCGGCGGCGGTGACAGCCTTGGTCTCGCCGGACAGAGTCGCACCCAGGGAGACCTTCATGCCGTCGTCCACCAGCTTGCCGTATGCCGCGGTGGCAGTATCGGCAGAACCGGCGGAATCTTCAAATTTCAGAACCAGCTTGAAGCCGTTGACGCCCTTTGCATTGGCGGCATTGATCTCATCGACAGCGATCTGCGCGCCGTTGCGCACCGAGGTGCCGTAGTTTGCATAGTCTCCGGTCAGGGGACCGATTCCGCCTATAACCAGTTCGACCAGGCCGTTTTCATCCGTTTTCCAGTCATCGGAAGAAGCGCAGCCGGACAGAATAGACAGGCAACCCATCACCATCACGAAAGCGAGCACAAGCGAACACAGTTTCTTCATACCAAATCATCTCCTTTTTTTCATTATACCGGAGCCTGTTCAGGGACGTCCTGTATTTGCATTATTATAATACGTTTCCCTGCATTTTGCAATAGGCGGGATATACAAAATTCAAAAGAAATCAGGACGGCGCCGCGTTCATCTTGTATGAACACGGTGCCGTCCTGAATAAAGAGGCAGGATAACCGCCCATTCATTGCATTTTCCGCCCGCCGGACGTTTTTTTATGCTTGACGCCGGGCAGTCCCGCCGCCGGGCGGAATGCGGCGAATGCTGACGGAAGCGCAAAGGAATCCTGCAAATCCGCCGGGCTGACAGCCAGCCAGTCCTCCGGCAGAACCGCCCTCGCCGGGAGCGTGGCGCACACGCCTTCCATCTGCCACTCAACGTGCGTGAACAGGTGCCGCGCCGTGCCGACCGGACGGACGGCGAGCGGTTCTATCCCCAGTCCCCGGAGAAACGCGGCAGTCCGGGCGGCGGGATCGTCCCCCTCTGCGGCGGGAAGCTGCCCGCAAAGCAGATTGGGAAACTCATACAGTCCGCCCAGCAGTCCCGCCGGGCGGCGGCGGATCACAACCGGTGCCGCCTCCTGTCCGCCCAGCCGGAGAATCAGCACGACACGCCGCTCAACCCGGCGCGCCTTTGTCGCACCCCGGATGGGCAGATCGCGCGTATGTCCTGCCGCGCGGGCACGGCAGAGCAGTGCCAGCGGGCAAACGTCACACCGCGGCTCTCCCGGCAGGCAGACCAGCGCACCCAGCTCGATCAGGCTCTGCGTAAAATCGCCCGCGCCCGGCGAGGGGATGCAGGGTGCCAGCGCCGCCTCGGCGGCGGTTTTTGCCGCCGGGAGCATGACGTCAGTGTCATCATCGGTCAGGCGGGCAAGCACGCGCAGGACGTTGCCGTCCACCGCCGGGGCGGGGATGTCATACGCGATGGACGCCACCGCCCCTGCCGTGTACCGCCCGACACCGGGCAGACTGCGCAGGGCGGCGACATCCGCCGGAATGACGCCGCCGAAATCCGCCACCACACGCTGTGCCGCCCGTTGCAGATTACGCACCCTGCTGTAATAGCCCAGTCCCTCCCAGAGCTTGAGCAGGGTGTCCCCGTCCGCCTCCGCCAGTGCAGAAACGGTCGGCAGGGCGGCAAGGAACCGCGCAAAGTACGGTCTGACTGTTTCGGCGCGCGTCTGCTGGAGCATGACCTCCGACACCAGCACGCGGTATGCGTCCCGGTTCTCGCGCCACGGCAGGGGGCGGGCGTTTGTCCGGTACCAGTCCAGCAGCAGCGGGACTGCCTCAGCGGGAAACGGATGTTTCATAACAGCTGTCTCTTATACACATCTGACGCTGCCGACGATAAGGCTCGTGTAG
>ERZ1026977.775-NODE-775-length-14260-cov-10.083069_pt1 | contig 14260 bp, 20 predicted proteins | sample MGYA00519292_ERZ1026977 | MGnify/ENA primary metagenome ERZ1026977 (study PRJEB26926, sample SAMN06164410) | human gut metagenome | biome: ENVO:00009003; feature: ENVO:2100002; material: ENVO:00002003 | host: Homo sapiens | place: USA | collected 2012 ... | reverse complement strand
AGCCTTATCGTCGGCAGCGTCAGATGTGTATAAGAGACAGGATTATTAGATTACAGATTTATAGTAATCAATAAATATAATAAAAAACCTCTCATATGGATATATGAGGATACTGTTGGATTTGAAGATCACATCTATGGAAGAAACAAGCAATACTTATGTAGGCATTGGAGTAAGATAGTATCAGAGCTCCACCATTATTCTACTAATAATGTAGAATATCCTATAAATATTTCAAAAACTAACATGATAACAGATTGGTTAAATAATGAATGATTTATTAAATTACTTTAATGGAGATGAGTTAGCAGCTTCTACATGGAAAAACAAGTATGCTATGGAAGGAGAGAGAACTCCTGATGATATGCATAGAAGACTTGCTAAGGAATTTGGTAGAATAGAGAGGGAATATGCAGATAATACTTCTATCAGTCAAAAGGACAAATTAATGTTATCCTCTTATGGATATAATAGGAAAGAGCTAAAAGAGGAGGATATATACGAATTGTTTAAAAGATTTAAGTATGTAATCCCTGGAGGTTCTGTCATGTCTGGATTAGGCACAGGAAAATTAGTCTCTTTATCTAACTGCTTTGTAATAGGATCTCCAGAAGATAGTTATTCTAGCATAATGAATACTAGAAGTCAACAGGTTCAACTTATGAAAAGACGAGGAGGTGTTGGCTATGATCTATCCAACTTGAGACCAAGAGGAACTAAAGTAAATAATGCTGCAAAAGTATCTACAGGGGCAGCCTCTTTCATGGAAGTATGTTCTGACATTACCAATGAAGTAGCCCAAGGAGGTCGTAGAGGAGCATTGATGTTAAGCATAAATATAAATCACCCGGATATTGAAGAATTTATCACTAAGAAACAAGATCTTACCAAAGTTACTGGTGCTAACATTAGTGTGAAGGTTACTGATGAATTCATGAAAGCAGTGGTCAATGATAAAGATTATTTGCTTAGATGGCCAGTACATGCCAACTATGATCCATCACAGCTAGAGGAAATGGAGTACGATAAATTACTTTGTATTGGAGGATCTTTTCCAGCTGACAAGAGAGTTTACCTGAAAAAGATTAAAGCAAGAAAATTATGGAATACTCTAATGCATTGTGCATACAATACTGCAGAACCTGGAATAATATTTGAAAGTACCATGCATAATTATGCTCCTGATGGTGTTTATGAAGAATTTAAGATGATCGGGACAAATCCTTGCGGTGAAATACCAATGGGTCCCTTTGATAGTTGTAGATTAATTCATATTAATTTAACAAGTTACATAGTAGACCCATTTACAGATGGAGCTTACATTGATAAAGAATTGCTCTATAAGCATTCTTACGAAGCTATGAGATTAGCAGATGACTTGGTAGATCTTGAACTGGAAGCCATAGATAAAATCATAAATGTAGTTAAAGATGAAAAAGATTTTGTAGAATTTAATCTGTGGAATAGGATAAAGGAGACTACTAGAAGAGGTAGAAGAGCAGGTCTTGGGTTTACTGGGTTAGCAGATGCCATAGCTATGTTAGGATTGAAATATGACTCTGACGAGGGTATTGAAAATGTAGAGCAACTGATGAAGATTATATTCAATGGTCAGTTTGATGCTCAAATAGATATGGCTATTGAAAGAGGAGCATTCCCAGCCTGGGATGCATCTAAGGAGTTTGAAGTTGAGAAATCATTTGTTTATGGTAAGAATAAGTGGTATGAATTCATCAATAGAAACTTCCCTATAGCAACTGCTAAGATGATGTGTTATGGCAGGAGGAATATAAGTTGGTCAACTGTAGCACCCACAGGTACTGTGAGTATTATGGCTCAATGTTCTTCTGGTATTGAACCTGTGTTTTTACCTTTCTATGAAAGAAAAAGAAAATGTATGTCTCCTAATGACAGAGCCGACTACACAGATGTGAAGGGGGAGAAATATACCCTATTTACCGTGGTTCATCCTAATCTAGCAAAGTGGCTTTGTTCTTCTACATTCGGAGGTAACTTTAATAGTAATGAATACCTAGAGAGGTTGCAGGATATAGAGTATCTTAAAGTAGCTTTCAAGGAGAGTCCATATTATGAATCCACTGCATCAGAAATTAATTGGAGACAGAGAATTAAGTTGCAGGGTATTATACAGAAATATATTACCCATAGCATCAGTTCTACTATAAATCTCCCAAAAGAAATTACTGAGGAAGAAATTGCTGATATCTATATAGAAGCATGGAAGACTGGAAACAAAGGACAAACTATATACAGAGATGGCTGCAGAGAAGGAGTTCTGAATAAGATAGAAAAGCCTGCTATAATAGATAATAGACAGGCTCCTAAAAGACCTAAAGAGCTCGAGGCTGACTATCATCAAGTCAGAGTAAAGGGGGAGCAATTTATCGTTCTTGTAGGACTATTAGAAGGGAAGCCTTATGAGGTTTTTGCATTCAGACCTCTGAGACCTATCGATATTCCTCCCCACAAAGGAAAGATTATCAAGAAGGGTAAAATGCATTACAGCTTTGATAGTAAATTTATTCAATTATCTGATTTACAATTGGCTAATACTAATATAGAGGAGAAAGCTGCTACTTTGTATTCATCAATGCTATTAAGACATGGAGTTAGCATTGAATTTATTACTAAAACAGCCAAAAAAGTAAATGATAATATAACTTCCTTCAGTTCTGCCATGTGTAGAATATTAGCCAAGTATATTAAATCTTCAGAGATTAAAGGAGAAGTGTGCCCAGAGTGTGGAGGAAACCTAGTTAGAGATGGAGGTTGTACACACTGCATGAATTGTGGTTATTCAAGATGTGATTAACTAATAACTATTTAATTATGGAAATTGTAGTATTGGATCATCAAAGTTCCACCGTGGATTGTATAAAAATACCAGAAGAGGTGGCTAATAAAATAGATAATGTAGAGGAGTACCTTGAAACTATAGGATATAACGTAGATAGCATCTCTTTTATGACAGGAAATAAAATTATGTTTAAAAAGAAGAGAGCTTTGACTCCTCCTCATATAGTAGATTATAATTATTTGTTTTAATAATAAAAAAAAATATAGAATAAATATGAAACTTAAGATAAAGGTAAAAGTATTAGTAGATGGTTGTATGCCTGAAATTAATAAACTTGGAGACTGTATTGATTTAAGAAGTGCTGTAAATATGAATATTCCAGCCCCTCAATCAGGCACTCTCAAGAGAAGAGTAGATCAAGATGGAAATGAAGTTGGATATAGAAATGTAACAATGGAGACTTATTATGTGCCACTTGGGGTAGCTATGGAATTACCAAAAGGATTTACAGCTAAAATACTGTCAAGGAGTAGCACACCTAGAAAGGTAGGATTGTTTATCCCTAATGGTTTGGGTTTTGTAGATAATCTCTATAAAGGAGAAGAGGATGAGTGGAACTATATCTGCTCCCCATTGAGAGAAACCTCTATTAAAAGGGGGGACAGAATCTGTCAATTTGAAATCGGACTTAGCCAACATGCTTCTATATGGCAGAAGTTAAAATGGCTGTTAAGTTCTGGAATAAAATTAGTTGAGGTAGAAAATCTGGAAGGAAAGCAAAGAGGTGGTCTTGGTTCCACTGGACTTAAATAATAACTAAAAAAAACTATGAAGTATGATATTAGATATAATAATTGTGGCATTAATGGTATTAGCAGTAGCTCTTATTGCTAATACCATTATGGAAGTAAGGAATAGAAATAATAGTAGAATTTCATTTAAGGAATCTATGGATTTAACAGAGCTGCCAGTAGCAACATTCAACTGTAATAGAAAGAAACTAAATTTTCTATTGGATACAGGTAGCAATCTATCTTATATAAACAGTTCTATTCTATCTCTTCTAGACCATGAAATCATCGATAGAGAGTCTAGTGTAATAGGATTTGAAGGGAATGAAGTTAGTACCGGTTCTTGTAAAATTGCAGTAACATACAAGAAGAAAAAATTTGAAGAGGAATTCAATATAGCTGACTTAGATGCTGCATTTAAAGTAGTTAAGCAAGAGTCTGGGGTACAGCTTCATGGAATTTTAGGAAGTAGATTCTTTGAGAAATATAAGTACATCATTGATTTCAAAAACTTGATAGCATATATGAAGTAATGGATAGCATAATAAAACTTAACTCTAGAGGAGGAATAGACAACTGTCTAAGAAAACTTAAGAATATGAGTGGAAAAGATTCCAAAACCTATGTATTGAAGCACGATTATATAAATGTGAAATCTGGATATGTAGAGGAGACTAAGAGATTTATTTCCCCACCAGGAGGTCCTATGATAATAGAAGGGGAGTTTCTGAAAGAAGCTGGGGCAGTTGTTAAGTCTATTATTTATTCAATAGGGTATGGACATGTTGTAATATTTGAATAATGATATACGCAGTTACGAAAAATAAAGAGTTGTTTGAACCTGAGAGGTATAAAATAATAGGGGTAGATGAAAGTCTATCCCTACTTGAACCTCTTAGGATTGTTGGAGTTGATACTGAGACTAGCGGATTAAGTTGCCATAAGGATAAGCTCTTGTTACTGCAGTTAGGATGCTTTGATTTTCAAGTAGTGATAGATTGTCTTACTACAGATATTACTTTATATAAAAACTATCTTGAATCTGATAGGCTTTTCCTATTTCATAATGCTAAGTTTGACCTACAGTGGCTTTATAAATATCATATAGTTCCTCGTAATGTCTATGACCTATTTCTAGCAGAGAAACTAATGTGGTTAGGTTACCCTACTGTATTAAGTCCAGAAGTATGGGATAAGATACAATGTCCTAGATATAACTATGTACCAGCAGATCCTAGTAAGAAGGGCTCGAAAGCTAAGTATATCTTGTATATGAATCTAAAAAAGTTAGGTGAAATGTATCTTGGAATAGAACTAGATAAGTCTATAAGAGGGCAGATCATCTATAAAGGCCTTACAGAAGATGTTATAGTTTATGCTGCTAATGATGTAAAGTACCTTGAGAAGATACGAGAATTACAACTGAAACAATTAGAGAAGCAAGGACTTCTTACTGCCATGGAGTATGAAAATAAGGCTATACTTCCTATTGCTTATATGTGCTACTGTGGTGTAAAGATGGACAAAGATAAATGGCAAAAGAAAATGGAGCATGATCAATCTATTCTTAACAGTATTAAAAGTGAAATGGATAAGTGGCTTATAGAGCATGAGCCTAATTCAAAATATATTAAGATAGATAGACAAGGTAACCTATTTTTAGGTTTTAATACCGAGCCCCAAGTAACTCTCAATTGGAATAGTCCTAAACAAGTTATCCCCTTATTCAAGAAATATGGAGTCGATACCACTGCTCTGGATAAAGAAGATGATGAGGATAAGGACAGTATAGGAGCTAAGGTACTAGGCCCTCAGAAGGATAAGTGCAGTCTTATTCCCTTATATATAAGGTATAAGGAAATGAAAAAGCTGTGCAGCACTTATGGAGCAAATGTACTTAAGCAGATAGACAAGGATACTGGAAGGCTATATACCAACTTTAACTCATTGGGTACTGATACAGCAAGAATAAGCTCAGGAGGTAAGGACAAGTCAGCTAAGGTTGAGTACGTAAATATGCTTAATATGCCTGCTGATGCTAGGACTAGGGCTTGTTTCATAGCTGAAAGTGGCAATAAATGGATAAGTGCCGATTACTCAGGGCAAGAATCATTTATCATGGCTGATGTAGCTGATGATAAGGAGATGATTAGAGAGCTTACCTATGGTGAGAAGGACCTGCATACACTAACTGCAAAGATAGTATTTCCTGAAATTCCTAAAGATATGCCTGCCAAAGAAGTTAAGAAGCAGTATCATAAGTTGAGAAGTGAGGCTAAAGGTTATGAGTTTGCTTTTAATTATGCTGGTAATGACAACACCATTATGAGAAACTTCGGGCTTACAGCTAAAAGAGCTAAAGAGATATATGACAATTATATGAAAGGTTTTAATGGTCTTAAAAGATATATTGGGTTCAGAAAGAAGGACTGGTTCAGTAAAGGCTATATAGACCTTAATCCTAAAGTTGGATATAGAGCCTATATCTATGATTGGAACTATCTTAGGAAGCTACAAGTAAAGTTTAAGGAACCTAGGTTTTGGGATTACTATAGGGAAATGAAAATAGATGCTCCTAAATGTGATACAGTGCAGATGGTAAAAGAGTTCTTTAAGAGGAAGTCTGATTCTGATAGGCAATCCGTTAATTATCCTATACAGCATACTGGAGCCTTATGCTATAAAGTGAGTATGGTAAATTTCTTTGAATATTTACGAAAAAATGGATTATTATTCAAAGTTTTAATAACTGTTACTCCCTACGATAAGTAATTTTGTTGTAGTAAAACTACGTTAATTGCTTGGAACTCTTAAAGATTTAGATACTAGATTATTGAAATAATAAACCAGTAAAAATTCTAAATATGATTTTAAATGAATTAAAAGAAATAGACAATAAGCAGCTTTATAACTTTACAAGAGAACAAACTCAAGTATTTCTTACTGCCAGATTAGGGGATGGATGTATTAGTTCTACTAATAGTGGAAGTATTATTTACACCTCAAATTGTAAACATAAGGAGTATTTAGAGTTTAAAAAACAGTTGATAGGAAAAGGTAGAATATCTTGTATTGAGAGAAATGGCTATACTCAAACTCCTATATATACATATTATGGAGGGTCCTGGTTTGAACTAAGTTTGATTAAGCAACTACCTATTCAGGAGGTAATAAATAATCTTGATGAATTAGGAATTGCTTTATGGTTTTATGATGATGGTAGTTTGCATAAAAGAGATTTATATTATAATCTTAATACTCAGTCATTTACTAAGGAAGTTCAAGAACAAGTGTTTATACCTTTCTTTAAGTCTTTAGGAATAACAGCTAAAATTAGATGTGATAATAATCATAGTAGGCCTCTTTACTATTTAGGGATAAATAAGTATGAGGGGGCTAATATTATTAGTTCCATTTTAGCTAAATATCCGATTGACTGTTACTCTTATAAGTTATGGAGTTCAGAGACTATCCAGAAATGGAGTAAACTCCAAGAGGAGTTGAAAAGCGTAGATAAGAATTTGTCAAACAGGCAACTTGCTTATAAATGGAAATTCTTATAAGATATAGTCCGACCTTTAAGGAAACTTAAAGAGAGTATGTGGAATCGACATATTCGTAACATTATGTGGAAATAAATTGTGAAGCTTCAGAAGAGATAGCGGAAGATATAGCTAAAGTACTATATGATATAATGGTTAAAGCTGGAGCATATTTTGTTCACAGGGTAAAGTTGGATGTAGACGTGTCCAGACATAAATTATGTATAGGAGACTTTGAATTTAATGGAGAGAAGATCATGGTTAAGGGCGATGTTATAGCCTCTATGGGAGAAGATGTTCTAGTAAATATCAGAACTAATCAGTCTTATAAAATAAAGGACTTACCAAAGAGCTATAAAGAGTATCTTGATGATAATGGTCCTCTTCCTACTTATTGGGTACATTAATTAAGATAGTATAGTAAAAGAAAATAAGTTAAGGAAATGGTAAAAATTAATAAAGTGTATAAAGATCTTATAGATAAACTTGAAAATGCTATAAGGGCAGGAGTATCTATAGAGGCTTTAAATCCTATAAGGTCTGTAATGAATGAACTGAAAATCTTAGGGCAAAGACCAGAACTTGACAGTAGTGTAGATTCCTTTATGGACATAACTACTAATATGGCTAAGACTTATGCAGCTAAGAATCATGATTATGGTAATTCCTTTGATTGTTCTCTTGATAAGTTTGGACTCATAGCAGGTCTAGTAAGGATGGGAGACAAGATGAATAGACTAGAATCATTAGTTAATAAGAAGGCTATGGTTAAGGATGAGTCTATTAAAGATACCCTTCTGGATCTTGCTAATTATGCTATAATGACTGTGATGTGGTTGAATAAAAGAGAAACTGGTAATGATTCCGTATAAAATGAAACACAAGGCTACTGGGCTTTACTATAAGCCTGGTAGACCTAATTTGTCTAAGATAGGGAAAGTCTACGGTACAGGAAATAATGGATTAAACTATATGGGAAATAATAAGTTTGTGAATATCATTAGTACTAAAGCACCTTTATCTGGAAGGCTTGAATCCTTGGGATATAAACTAAGATGGGTTGAATTTGGGACTCACTGTTGCTTTGAGATTCCTAAATCTGAATTTGAAATAGAATATCTAACTAGTAACGAAGGAGGGAAGTAGATGGTAATAGCAGTAGATTTTGATGGAACTTGTGTAACTCATGAGTTCCCTAAAATAGGTAAAGATATAGGTGCAATACCTGTATTGAGAAAACTAGTAGAGAAAGAACATCAAATTATCTTATATACTATGAGGAGTCACTGTAACAATAAATGTGTTACCAATGAGGGTGTTAGACTTGTGGATACTCTTCAGGAAGCTATTGATTGGTTTCGTAAAAACGAGATTCCTCTATATGGTGTCAATGAAAATCCTACCCAACATAATTGGACTTCCTCTAAAAAGATATTTGCACATATTTATATAGATGATAGTGCTCTTGGGATACCACTAAAGCATGATGAATATAGTACATTACCCTATGTGGATTGGAATGGAGTAGAGATTTTACTAAAGATGAGAGGAATTTTGTAGATTTTAAAAAGATTCCATGCAAAGAAAACAATATACAAGGAGAGAATTTATTAAAATGGTAGAGAGTAATGGCTTCTATTATGATAGATGTAATGGAAGCCATTCTATTTACATAAATAGTGAAGGGAGGCATATCAGCATCCCGAAGAACATTAAGGACGTGATTATTAGGAGGTTGATTAAGGAGAATAACCTAGATACGAACTTAAAGAAAAAGAAGAAATGACTGAAAGTGGATATTATCCAGAAGGAGTGGAACATAATGATCATTCCCCATGGAATATAAAATCAAATTCAAGTAGGAAAATTGAGGTTGAAGCTACTATAACATTAAGTAAGATAGTACCGATATGGGTAGATGACTATACAATAGTGGATTCAGGGGTAGATGAAGATGGGGATTACTTTGAAGACATAGACTACTCAGAATGTGATATAGAAGGAGCAGTAAGAGACCAAATTATACTACCAGATAAAGGTAATTTAAATGAGTGGAAGGTAGATAGTCTAGAAGTAGAAATTAAGAAATGTTGATGATATAATAAAGAAATGAAAGCAAAAGTTAAAACAACAGGGGAAGTCATAGAGGTATCACAGACAGAAAATATTATCACCAAAAGAGGAGTGGAGCGTCAATATGTTGATAACAAGCGTAGTTGGTGTACATACGTGCAATCAGAGCTTGAATTTATTAAAGAAGAACCATGCAAGACTATTGATTGGGAGCAACGTAGGTATGAGGTTGCCAAAGAAGCAATTTGTGCAATAATGTCTAACGAAGAGTTTTATGCGCAAGTGTTATACGAGGGTTCAGGGTTGAATGGCAGGAGAGGAATACCATGTAACGTGAGCCATGCTGCTGTTGTGTTCGCTGATGCCCTCATTACGGAATTGAAGAAAGAAGACAAGCAATGAACATACTGATAAGTTTTATAATTTTAATAGTAGCAGCCAACTTATATATTCTCATAAGAAATGAAAAAGTATATTAGAGTAGAAACCTATGAAGAATAAACATGGAAAGAAAAGTAGGAGAAATATTTGAGTACAACGGTGAGTGGTATCAGTGCGTGGAAGGAACAGGATGTTATAAATGTGCCTTTTATGATAAGAATATTTGCATTGCTAATAATCCGCATTGTACATGTAGAAGTGATAAAAAGAATGTCATATTCAAGAAACTTGAAAAGGTAGGAGAACCTGAAATTATAAATGGAAAGAAAGTACAGTCAATTGTAACTGGATACGTAGGCTGTGCCTTCTGTATCTTCAAAAAAGGAGGAGCATGTTTAAGTGGTGGTACATGCAAAAATAGAGGCACAGGAACAATCTATGTAGAAGTCAAACAAAACAAAGAAAATATGGAAGAAAGTGCAGAATTAAAATTGTTTGCTGACAGAACATCTAATGTAAATGAAGTATATATGGAAAAAAGGCTTTGTAATAGACTAAAACCATTCAATTTAGAAGCAGCCAAAGCTGGTAAACCTGTCCGCACAAGAGACGGAAGAAAGGCAAGGATTATTTGCTTTGACTATAAAGGAGATTCTAATGCTTATCCAATATTAGCGTTAATTTCAACCATCAATTCAAGGGGAGTTCCAAGTGAGATAATTGCAAAATATACAGAAGATGGAAGATATGCCAAATACGATAATGTTGAGAATAATGAAGACCTTATGATTCTTCCAGAGAAGAAAGAAGGATGGGTGAATATTTACAATCGTAATAGGCCTCGTACAAGTAGTGAGAATTGCTATATTATGACAGGAGTTTCTGTATTTGAAACCAAAGAGGGTGCAATATCCTATATAGATAAGGATAAAGAATATATTGATACTGTTAAAATCGAGTGGGAGGAGTAAATATGAAGAAATTTTTATTGCTTTTATTAGTATCGCTTATACTAACAAGTTGCTATACAAATGGAGACTGTACAACTGCTGTAAAGGAAGCATACCCCGATAATGAGATATACCAGATAAAGATAAATGAGTTCATACTTGTTGATTCCATAGGAATATGGTATGTGAATGCGAATATGGGTGTAAAAGAACCATATACAGAAAAACAATTAGTTAGACTTTGGAGTAATTATTGGAGAGAAATTACATACGACAATGCGAAATGAGGGCAATGATAGGTATATTTGTACTATTAAAGTTCTTGGAGGAATAAAATATGTATATTGCGAGAAATAGAGATGGAGAATTAAGCATATTTGAAGAGAAACCTGTAAAAACTGCTTATGTTTGGGTTTCAGACAAAGGTGCTTGGGATATACTTAGCGATGATTCTAAGTTCCCAGAAGTAAGATGGGAGGATGATGAGCCAAGAAAGTTAGTATTAAACTCTCTAGAAGAGAAAGAAAGCTGTGAAGATAATAGAAAACCTCTACATTGTAATAATTGTGGAGGTACAAGTATTCTGAAGCATGCATGGGTAGATGCTAATACTTTAGAATTTGCACAGGAAGATTGGGCAAATAATGAATACTGGTGTGAAGATTGTATGGAAATAGTGGATATTGCAGAAGAGGAGGAAACAAATGAAGGTGATAAAGATATATGCTGATTGGTGTGGGCCATGTAAAGAGTTGGAAAAGTTATTAAGAGAATGCAATATTGAGCATGAAAGTGTTAATATAGACTCTATGGATGGAGAAGGGCTTTCTCTCAAATATAACATTAAGTCACTCCCCACACTTCTAGTTACAGATAACGAAGGTAATCTTTTAAGGAAATTGTCTGGGATGGTATCAAAAGAGAAGTTATTAAAATTTATTTATCAATAATTGTTGTATATGAAATTAATTAAACCCTCATGGGAGATTTTAGAACAGGAACCTGGAATAGATGGGATATATAAAGCCATAGAAAGAGCTGGAAGGACCTGTTATAAGTCAGAAGATAAAATGACAGAGGATTCTGCTAAAGGATTTGTAGATAGAATGATTAAGTCTGGTCATGGTGCCATGTTGGAGCATGGTACAGTGTATCTAGCTATGCCTATGGAGACTATAATGCCTATAGAAGCTAATGGTTGGGGTAAATATACTAAGAACCCTTATTCAAAGGGTTTCAAAGTATGTGAGGTTGATGGTCAGAGGAGAGTAGCTGTTACTACTAACCTTAGAGTGTTAGTAGAGAATGGCTGGCTTGATGACTTACAGTATATCTGTGAGCCTACAGAGTACCATGAGAAGAGGATAACTGTACACTTTATCTGTGATAGAGGTGTATCACATGAGTTTGTAAGACATAGAGTATTCTCCTTTGCTCAAGAGAGTACCCGTTATTGTAACTACTCTAAGGACAAGTTTGGTAATGAGCTTACCTTTATTGAACCTTGCTGGTTGGAGGATTATAACTATGAAGGTAATACCTATTATAATGGATTCTTAGTAGCACTAAGAGCTGCCGAGGCTAACTATCTTAACTTACTAAAACAGTGGGAAGATAAGATACCTGACAAGAGGTATAAGACTGGGTTTAGGAATAATCCCTGGGCTCCTCAACAAGCAAGAGCAGTACTACCTAATGCCTTAAAGACAGAATTAGTAATGACTGGCTTTATTAACGATTGGAAACATTTCTTTGAATTAAGATGTGCTCCTAATGCTCATCCTAGTGCGAGAGAATTAGCTATTCCTTTAAGTGAAGAATTTATCAAAAGAGGACTGGTATGATGAATATAGATAAATTAAGAGAAGCCTGGCTGCAGGATAATCCTAAAATATTCTGTTTTTCAAATATTTTTAATTTTGTTCAATTCTGTTGGGCTCACAAGTTTACTCCCTATAACTCTGCTGTCGCATATGATGCTGAAAATGATGAAATGTATTTAGTAGAAAAAGAATATGAGAACGAATTTAGTTAAGAAAAAAGACACAAAATCACCTTTAAATGATGGTATGCTTGATATGGTGATTGCATTTGATACTACTGGCTCTATGTGTGCTTACATTGAAGCAGTTAAGTTGAATATAAAGAAACTGATCCCTAAACTCTTTGAACAGAATTCTAATTTAAGGATAGGATTAGTAGCTTTTGGTGATTATTGTGATATGCCAAGAAAAGATAAATTTGGTAAGGCATATCAAGTATGTGAGCTTACTAATGATGAGACTAGACTTATAGAGTTTGTCACCAAGGCAAAGAATACAAGTGGGGGCGATGTAGAGGAATTCTATGAACTTGTCATTAAGAAGATAGTAGAAGAGACTAATTGGAGAGAGGGTTCTATCAAAGCAGTTCTCCTTATTGCAGATTCAGAACCACATAGAGTAGGATACCATTATGGTAACAAAGTGGTTAATAATCAAATTGATTGGAGAGAAGAAGCTAGGAAAGCTGCTGAAAAAGGAATTAAGTTTGATACAGTGACTATAAATAAAAATAAAACTAAGTGGTATAAAGAACTCTCAAAGATTACTAATGGTGTGAGTGCCCCCTTCAGTACAAGCTTAAAGACTTCACAGCTTATTGAAGCTGTTGCATTGGCAAGAGGAGGAGAAAGGACAAGAGACCTTTATAAGACTACCATGGATAGCTTTGAAGCAAGTGGTGATATTGAAATGACTGCTGTATATGCAGCTTATTCAAAAGAAGTAATATCTTAAAATAATAAAAGCATGAAAGTAAATCTTACAGAAATTAAAGTAGGTGACGTCTTCTCAGAAGAGTCCCATTACATTGTAAAAGAAGTAAAGAAAGATAATATTGTATTTGAACATCTTGAGAGTAAGAAGACTATAAGTCTAAGCAATGAGTATGTTCATAATATGCTTAATACTTCTGACCAATATGAAATAGAAGTAAAAGTTACTAGAGAGGATAAGAAAGACGGCACTCCTGGTATAAGAACTATCTTTGAGAACATTAAGTCATCCAAAGTGTTTACTGTAGTTTTCAAAAAACAGGATAAGCCTAAGACTAAGAGGCAATTTGAGTCTGAGAGAGAATCTCAGAGAGCTGAGGCTATTGCATTAATAGATAAGGCTAAAAGACAAAAGAAATCCATGGCTGTAGCCTACAAGGAAGCTCTAGAATTCATTCAAAACAATCCTGTAAAGGATTATATTGAAGGAGAGGATAGAGTACTAAGAGGTTACAAGATGCAGTTTGTTTCTAGAGATGGTAAATATAAATGTATGGATATGGACATCAAAAGAACAGGAAAAGAGACTGGAGAAAGATATGTAAATATAAATACGATTTCACATCTTATTTATAATGGAGTAAAATATGTAGTAGAGTAATCTATTTACATCTCTTCCTGACAATATTAGAAAATTTTCAAATGGGAGTAACGGAGAGATCTTGTTACTCCCTTAGTAATTTTTTTTTTCTTCTTAAGGTCAAGGAAGAATTCAAAAGGCTACTTTATTCTGATAAAGTAAATTAATATAAACATCTTAAAGGGGTTAGATGTAAATATATAAATTAACCTCTTATTTCTTCATACTGTAATTAGTAATCAAATTAATTGATGGTAACTTTCACACTTAATATCTTGGTTTATTAAGGATAAATACTTACCTTTGCTAT
>ERZ1026977.762-NODE-762-length-14490-cov-4.781919_pt1 | contig 14490 bp, 9 predicted proteins | sample MGYA00519292_ERZ1026977 | MGnify/ENA primary metagenome ERZ1026977 (study PRJEB26926, sample SAMN06164410) | human gut metagenome | biome: ENVO:00009003; feature: ENVO:2100002; material: ENVO:00002003 | host: Homo sapiens | place: USA | collected 2012 ... | reverse complement strand
TCTACACGAGCCTTATCGTCGGCAGCGTCAGATGTGTATAAGAGACAGATACATGGGTGAATTATAGATTTTTTCTCTTGTTTTATTGCTGATGCAACTACTCAATTTCACTTTTGTGTATCTCACACTTTCTATTTGTGAAATATAATATTGTAATGCAAACACAAGTGTAACGAGAAAAAGCTATACACAAAAGTATATGATGTAAATTACAAGAATAAATAAAGTAGTATAAAGGTGAAAGGAGAGGGGTTAACACTTTATTTTTACGCATTTATACACCTGTTTATCAGTAATATGCATGTGATATCTAAATTTTTACTATAATAGACTATATTATACACAATGTATTTTTGTGAATAACAAAATCAACAAATAAATTACGAATAATATATAATTAATAATTAGTCATTTACCACTTTTTATTAAACTTGAAATATGACTTAGAAAGATAGTGTTTTTATGAGTATACAAACATACTAATACATCAGTAAACAAATACACACATTTGTCATATCTATATTTTTAGATTTGTGATTTGCATTTGTGAAACAAAATATTTACCTTTGTATATTCACATAAAGGATTTGTATTTTTGTGAAATCAGCATGTTATGCACACAATTGTAATCAAAAAAGGCTATATGGAAATAAAAGACAGAATTAGGATGATAATGGAGAGAGAAAAAGTTCCTCCCAGAGTTTTTGCTGAAACAATCGGAGTTCAGCAATCTACTCTCTCACATATTTTAAATGACCGGAACAAACCAAGCCTGGAAGTAGTGATGAAAGTTCACCAGACTTATAATTACGTAAATCTTGAATGGTTACTATATGGAAGAGGTGAAATGTTGGCTTCTGCTGAAGAATCTTCATTGGCTTCCTCTAATGGTGATTATCAACCTTCTTTGTTTGATGAGAATCCTGTAAATCCGTCCAAAGAGACGATTACTTTGGAAAATCGCAAGGAAATGGCATTAAGAAGTACCGGAAATACACCTAAAGAGATTGTAAAACAAGAGATTAGGTATATAGAAAAGCCTGCCAGGAAAATTACTGAAATAAGAATTTTCTTTGATGATAATACCTATGAAACGTTTAGACCTGAAAAATAAGTGGTAAAATCACAGGTTTGAGCAAATTCCTGTATCTTTGTACCCGGAATACGAATTTATACTTTTTATATCCATACATGAAGAAATTTATTTTAGATCTGACGGTTACTGAGAATATCAAACTGCATGCTAACTATGTATTGCTAAAGTTGACTTCTCAGTCATTGCTGCCCGAAATGCTACCGGGACAGTTTGCCGAACTTCGGGTGGACGGTTCGCCTACTACATTCTTGCGTCGCCCTATCTCTATTAATTTTGTAGACAAACAGCGAAACGAAGTGTGGTTTCTCATCCAGTTGCTTGGAGACGGAACAAGGCGATTGGCAGAAGTAAATCCGGGTGATGTTATCAATGTGGTACTTCCATTAGGAAATGGCTATACAATGCCTCAGAATCCTTCAGATAAGCTTTTGTTAGTTGGTGGAGGTGTTGGAACAGCACCGATGTTATATTTGGGCGAGCAATTGGCTAAGAATGGTCATAAACCTACCTTTCTTTTGGGTGCACGTAGTGATAAGGATCTGTTGCAACTGGAAGAATTTGTTAAATATGGCGAAGTGTATACTACTACGGAAGATGGCAGTCACGGAGAAAAAGGATATGTTACCCAACATTCCATATTAAATAAGGTGCGTTTTGAACAGATTTATACTTGCGGTCCCAAGCCGATGATGGTAGCGGTGGCAAAATATGCCAAAAGTAATCAGATAGAATGTGAAGTCTCTTTGGAAAACACAATGGCTTGTGGAATCGGTGCCTGTCTTTGTTGTGTGGAGAACACGACAGAAGGTCACTTGTGTGTATGTAAAGAAGGTCCTGTTTTTAATATAAATAAACTACTATGGCAGATTTAAGTGTAAATATTGGTGAATTACAAATGAAAAATCCGGTGATGACCGCATCGGGTACATTTGGATATGGCGAAGAGTTCTCTGATTTCATTGATATAGCGCGAATAGGTGGTATCATTGTAAAGGGGACAACCCTTCACAAACGTGAAGGAAACCCATATCCGCGTATGGCAGAAACTCCTTCGGGGATGTTAAACGCTGTGGGACTGCAAAATAAGGGAGTTGATTACTTTGTAGAGCATATATATCCCCGTATAAAAGACATCCGGACGAATATGATTGTAAACGTATCGGGATCTGCCATTGAAGATTATGTGAAAACAGCCGAAATTATTAATGAACTTGACAAAATTCCTGCCATAGAGTTAAACATCTCATGCCCTAATGTAAAGCAAGGTGGCATGGCCTTTGGCGTGTCAGCAAAAGGAGCTTCTGAAGTAGTAAAAGCAGTACGTTCAGCTTACAAAAAGACACTTATCGTAAAACTCTCTCCGAACGTGACTGATATTACAGAAATAGCCCGTGCAGCAGAAGAAAGTGGTGCAGATAGCGTGTCATTAATCAATACATTGCTGGGAATGGCCATTGATGCAGAGCGTAAACGTCCTATCCTGTCGACTGTAACTGGAGGAATGTCCGGTGCTGCCGTAAAACCGATAGCATTACGCATGGTTTGGCAAGTTGCTAAAGCAGTAAATATTCCGGTCATAGGATTGGGAGGTATCATGAACTGGAAAGATGCCGTTGAATTTATGCTTGCCGGTGCGTCAGCTATCCAGATTGGTACAGCAAATTTCATAGATCCAGCTGTTACGGTTAAAGTAGCAGAAGGTATAAATAATTACTTGGATAGACATGGATGTAAGTCTGTGAAAGAAATAATAGGTGCACTTGAGGTATAATTGAAAACACATGATAACCCTTCGCATAAATTTTCATGAATAAGTGTTATTTTCCCCTTAACATATACTTATTGAAAGAGTCTTTTTAAATAAAGGAATTATCAAGAAAAAATGCGTATGAGGAAAATTAAATAAAATCCTTGAACAGGTCATAAATAAAAAACGACGGTGAAAACTCAATCCATTTCCACCGTCGTTTTTATTTGCATGTATTTTTACAATCAAGTTATTCTTCTAATAAATCAGGACGAAGTCTTTTCGTACGTTCTAATGATTGCTGCAACTCCCATTCTTTAATTTTGGCTTCGTGTCCGGACAATAGGATATCGGGAACTTTCCAACCATTATAATCGGCTGGTCGTGTATATACCGGTGCTGCCAACAAATTATCCTGAAATGAATCCGAAAGAGCAGACTGTTCATCGGAAATGACTCCGGGAATGATGCGGACAATAGCGTCTGCCATAACTGCCGCTGCCAGTTCACCACCTGTCAATACATAATCTCCTATACTGATTTCTTTCGTAATCAGATGCTCCCTGATACGAAAATCTATTCCTTTAAAATGGCCGCAAAGAATAATCAGGTTCTGAGCCAAAGAAAGAGAATTGGCCATAGGCTGATTAAATTGTTCTCCGTCAGGAGTAGTAAAAATCACCTCGTCATAGTCACGTTCTGCTTTCAAAGCATTGATGCAACGTTCAATAGGTTCGATCTTCATTACCATACCGGCAAATCCTCCGAAAGGATAATCATCTACACGACGATATTTATCTTCAGTATAATCGCGGAGATTATGGATATGAATCTCTGCAAGTCCTTTGTTTTGAGCTCGTTTCATTATCGAACAATTGAAAAAGCCTTCAATCATCTCTGGCAAAACCGTTATAATATCAATACGCATAATCTTTAATTTTTCGCAAAAGTACAAATATTCAAAGAGAAACCTGTATTTTTGCCTTAAACAATCTAAGAATTATGGATATAAAAGAGAAAATAGAAGGATTACGTGCCGAACTTCATCGGCATAACTATAATTACTACGTGTTGAATGCTCCCGAAATATCCGACAAGGAGTTTGACGAGAAGATACGTGAACTTCAGGACTTGGAGCAGGCTCACCCGGAATATAAAGATGAAAATTCGCCTACAATGCGTGTAGGCAGTGATATAAATAAGAATTTTACGCAGGTAGCACATAAATATCCTATGTTATCTTTGGCAAATACTTATTCGGAAGCTGAAGTGACAGATTTTTATGATCGGGTTCGCAAAGCATTGAATGAAGATTTTGAGATTTGCTGTGAGATGAAATACGACGGAACATCCATTTCGTTAACTTACGAAGACGGAAAGTTAGTTCGTGCCGTCACTCGTGGTGACGGAGAAAAAGGTGACGATGTGACAGATAATGTAAAGACAATCCGTTCTATTCCACTTGTATTGCATGGCGATAATTATCCTTCTTCTTTTGAGATTCGTGGAGAGATTCTTATGCCATGGGAAGTGTTCGAGGAGCTGAACCGTGAAAAAGAAGCTCGCGAAGAACCTCTTTTTGCCAATCCAAGAAATGCGGCGTCCGGAACATTGAAACTTCAAAATTCAGCGATTGTAGCTTCTCGTAAGTTGGATGCGTATTTGTATTATTTGTTGGGCGATAATTTGCCTTGCGACGGGCATTATGAGAATCTTCAGGAAGCAGCAAAATGGGGATTTAAGATTTCTGATCTGACACGTAAATACAAAACACTGGAAGAAGTCTTTGAATTTATCAATTATTGGGATGTTGAACGGAAAAATTTACCTGTTGCGACTGATGGTATTGTTTTAAAGGTAAATAGTCTTAGACAGCAAAAGAATCTGGGTTTCACAGCAAAATCTCCCAGGTGGGCAATTGCCTATAAATTTCAAGCGGAACGGGCGCTGACTCGTCTAAATAAAGTTACTTATCAGGTTGGTCGAACGGGAGCAGTCACACCTGTAGCCAATTTAGATCCGGTCCAACTTTCGGGAACTGTCGTGAAACGTGCGTCATTGCACAATGCAGATATTATTGAGGGGCTTGATTTGCACATCGGAGACATGGTATATGTAGAAAAAGGTGGGGAAATCATTCCTAAAATTACCGGAGTGGATAAGGACGCGCGTAGTTTTATGTTAGGTGAAAAGGTCAGATTTATTACTAATTGTCCTGAATGTAATAGCAAATTGGTGAGATATGAAGGTGAAGCTGCCCACTATTGCCCTAATGAAACAGCATGCCCTCCTCAGATTAAGGGTAAAATAGAGCACTTTATTAGTCGGAAAGCCATGAATATTGATGGATTAGGGCCGGAAACAGTGGATATGTTCTATCGATTGGGATTGATTCACAATACGGCTGATTTATATGATCTGTCAGTTGAAAATATTAAAGGACTGGACCGTATGGGTGAGAAATCTGCTGAGAATATCATAACAGGAATTGCTCAAAGTAAAGCCGTTCCTTTTGAACGTGTGATCTTTGCTTTGGGAATTCGTTTTGTGGGTGAAACAGTAGCGAAGAAAATTGCCAAGTCATTTGAGAATATAGATGAATTGCAGCAGGCGGATCTTGAAACATTGATAAGTATCGATGAAATCGGCGAAAAAATAGCTCAAAGTATCCTTTCATATTTTGCTAATGAGTCAAATTGTGAGCTAATTAACAGATTGAAGGCTGCAGGATTACAACTTTATCGTACCGAGGAGGACTTAAGCGAATATACGGATAAACTTGCCGGACAATCTATCGTTATCAGCGGCGTATTTACTCATCATTCGCGTGATGAATATAAAGAGCTCATTGAGAAGAATGGTGGAAAGAACGTGGGAAGCATCTCTGCAAAGACTAGTTTTATACTTGCTGGAGAGAATATGGGACCTGCAAAGCTGGAAAAAGCAAAAAAACTAGGAATAACCATACTAAGCGAGGACGAATTTCTGAAACTTATATCGTAAGATATGAAAAATATTCGTACTTTTGCGCCTAATAAAATTAGAGATTATAATTAAAACTCATGATACAGACTAAATTGAAAGGAATGGGGGTAGCACTGATTACTCCTTTCAAAGAGGATGAGAGCGTTGACTATGACGCGCTGATGCGCATGGTAGACTATCTCTTGCAGAATAATGCGGATTTCTTGTGTGTGCTGGGAACTACGGCCGAAACACCGACTCTTACTGAAGAAGAAAAGAAAACCATAAAAAAAATGGTAATCGACCGCGTTAACGGAAGAATTCCTATTCTGTTGGGGGTAGGTGGTAATAATACTCGCGCCATTGTAGAAACTCTGAAAAACGATGATTTTACAGGAGTTGACGCTATATTGTCTGTTGTGCCATATTATAATAAACCTTCCCAAGAAGGTATTTATCAACATTATAAAGCGATTGCGGAAGCAACGGAACTTCCTATTGTATTGTATAATGTTCCGGGACGTACAGGAGTAAATATGACCGCCGAGACTACTTTGCGCATTGCACGTGACTTCAATAATGTTATTGCCATTAAGGAAGCATCCGGTAATATTACACAAATGGATGATATCATAAAAAATAAACCGGAAAATTTTAATGTTATCTCCGGAGACGATGGTATCACGTTTCCCTTGATTACATTAGGAGCTGTTGGCGTAATTTCAGTAATTGGCAACGCTTTTCCTCGCGAATTCAGTCGTATGACGCGTTTGGCACTACAAGGAGACTTTGCTAATGCACTGACTATTCATCACAAATTTACGGAATTATTTAACCTGTTATTTGTAGACGGGAATCCTGCAGGAGTAAAATCTATGTTGAACGCAATGGGAATGATTGAAAATAAGCTTCGTTTGCCATTGGTTCCTACTCGAATTACTACGTTTGAAGCGATACGTAAGGTCTTGAACGAGTTAAATATTAAATGCTAATACAAGGAAAACCGATTCTTGTTGCAGTATATAAATGAATCACCCTTCACTTTAATTCTATCACGATGGATAGAGTAATGTGAAGGGTGATTTTTCCAGGATTGAAGATACATTTTCTTCGATGAAATGGGCAAAAAATAAAATCCTCCACATAATATGCAGAGGATTTCAGTGATCGCGACAGGATTCAAACCTGTAACCGGCTGATCCGTAGTCAGCTACTCTATTCAGTTGAGCTACGCGACCATTGTTTCGTTTTAACGGGTGCAAAGATACGTACTTTTCCCGAATTAGCAAGCATTTCAACGACTTTTTTGTAGAAAATTTATTCAATGAATCGGTAATTGAATAGTTGCCAACCAATACTCAGTCCGACATTCCACTCTCTTTTCGGTGAGCTATAATGATTTACATATGCCGAGATGTCTCCGAATGGTAATTGACACACAACAGATATTTCTCCTAAATATTCGAATTTAGAGAAGGCTTTTCCATAATATGCCTTATTCAATGAATTTCTTTCAATCGGATAAATGGGCATAAAACCATAAAATTCTCCTCGAAGATGAAACATCTGGTTTAAACGATAGATAGGCCGGATACCGGCACCAACAAACTGGTTGGCACGAAATGCTTCATTATAAGTGAGCTTACTATGCTGTGTGGGAGAAAATTCACCAGCCTGCATCATTGTTGCAGTATAGTTCTCTGAAAAATTCTTAGAGGCATATAATGCTTTCAAATACCACCCTAACACCCAATGTTCACTCATATTGTGGTATTTCTCTTTCATATAGGATAATTGCAACCAGGAGTGGTGCTCCTTATTATTATTTCCAGTAGCACCTTCTCCCGGATAGAATCGCTCTCTTCCAATGAAAATTTGGGCAATGAGGGCTTCTCTATAACCACGTGTCGGGTATTGTCGTGAGTTTAATGTGCTTCCGTTAAAACTGATAGAACCACCAAACAAATCGTAGCGACTTTTATCAAACTTATCGTTTCCAAAGTCTATTACACTTTTCTGAAAATATTTATCTTCTATCCTTGCAATCCCTATTCCAAACTCTGCCCGTTTGCTTGAAAGAAATGGCAGGCCTACTTGTAGCTTTAGGAATCGTTCATCCTTTTGGTTAAATGCCGGTTTGTCATTTCTGGAGAAAAGTTTATCCTTCTTGAAATAGTCGAAAGTACTGATAGATGCGATGAAGCGATATGAAGTAGGTATAGCAGTAGAAAAGTCTATTTTAGCCATAAACTGGGCATTATTGTATACCTTTCCAAGTTGGCCGTCAAAAACAAATTCCTTGGCATAGTAATTTAAATCCTGATAACTGAGCCCCAGATAAATCTGATTGGAATTAGATGTGGATATATTACCTCCTAATCTTACGGCAAAATTATTTTCCAATTTGACTTTCAGATGCAAATCGTAAGTATCATCTTCCGGATTATAGATAGCGTGTGGAATAATTTCGGAAATCATATTATCCGAAAGTAGACGGAAATACCCTTGTTTCAAGTCTTCGTAGCTGAATTCTTTGTTATCTGATTTATGAAATTCTTTTTTTATGTATGCTTGCTGTTGTGTGTTGGCACCGTCAATAATGATATTCTTGAATCGTAATTCAGGATAATTACTTCGGTAGACCATTCTTCTTAGACGTATATTATCAAGATTTACGCGTCGATGTATGCGGCTTTTTATCGAATCCATCATACTGAGAGTCCGATTATAACCTATATCATGTAATTCGTCAACACGTTGAAAATCCATAAGACCAACATTATCATACTTAAATGTCATCAAAATCCCCATTGAATCCGGAATAGAGTAGTCAGTTTTCTGCATTACCATATTTTCAATCTGGCTCATGAGATCATTTTCTTTAGGTTTAGTGGGATTAGCCGAAACGACACTTCCGATAATAATATCCGGATGAAAATCGTTCTTCATGACATCTGTCGGAAAATTATTATAAATTCCCCCATCATAGGCTAATACGTTATCAATCTCGATGGGCTTGAACATGAACGGAAAACTCATTGATGCTCTGACAGCATCTCCTAAATCGCCTTCTTTCATGATTAATTGCTTCTTATTGTATACGTCGGAGGCAATACAGCGAAAAGGAACAAAGAGTTTGTCGAAATCACCTTTACATGCTGCAGTGGCACGTGCGTACAGATCAACGAAAACCAGATTCATTTGAATTGGATTTACGACGCTAGTGGGCAGGAATTGAGGTTTCAAACTTTTTAGAGAATCTCTAAAGGAGAAACGAATATTGAAGAACTCAGGAGTAGGAAGATTCTTTTTAAAGTGATATACATATTTCTCTTCTACTTCTCCGGAATACCATCTTTTAAAGTCTTCTGACTTTAAAAGTTCTACCATGTCATCAGGAGAATATCCCATAGCATACAGAGAACCGATTATGGCCCCCATGGAGGTACCTGCAATATAATCGATAGGGATATTATTTTCTTCCAGAGCACGAATAATACCAATGTGTGTCAATCCTTTAGCACCGCCTCCACTTAATACAAGACCTACTTTTTGGGCATAGATAGCTGGTACGATTAGCCATAAAGTAATAAACACAAGAAGAATTTTTCTCATAACCCAAATCAAACAGTTGAACTTTTGTCTTTTTAAACGTTCAAATATATACAATACTTTTCAATTAATCGATATTTTATCAACCGTTTTAAATCGAAAAAGAGCATTACGACGTGTTTTAACGTCGAATGCTCTTTCCTGAAGTTATATAATGGATAAAGGGGCGATATTAAATCAGCTCGATACTACGCTTTACGAAGTTATTCAAAGCTTCACCTTTCAACATATTGTTTTGCAACAAAGCCAAATCAATAAGTTGACGAATCACTTTATTATTGCTGGCATAACCAACAAAAATAGCTTCTTTTTTACTTTTCAGATCATCCCATTTCTTATCCAAATCATTCAATTCGTCTTTTTCAGAGGTTGGGATATCTTCGTCCTTTTTGCCTTTTTGTTTATCTTTCAACTCATTACGTTGTTTATTGACAGCATCCATTTCCGACTGTATTGGGGCAACTTCTGCCTGGCAAGCACTTTCTTCTTCATTAAGCACTTCTTTTATTAACTTATGATCTGAATTCAATATTAAGTTGAACATATCAGGCATTTCTCCATAAAAACTCATTCCAGCCTGAATATTTGCCATTTCTTTCATACGGCGCATATATTCACTTTGGGTAATCATTACTGGAGCTGTGTTTTCTCCTAACGCTTGTGTCATAACGTTAAATTCGACCTTATCCATTTTAGGTAATTGACTCTTAAAGGCGATTGTAATAGCATCTTGTTTGCCTGCTTCCAATACTTCGCTTTTTCTATCTTCTTTTACAATAAGATTGTCAACAACATCACTATCCACACGGGTAAAACGAGATTTCTCGAATTTTTGTTCCAACATGCTTACCATAGCTACATCTAATTGACCATCCATCAACAAAACATCATAGCCTTTATTGGTAGCTGCCTCTATATAACTATATTGTTCATCCTTATTATTAGCATATAAATAAATCAGATTTCCGTCTTTGTCTGTCTGATTATCTTTAATCAAAGTTTGGTATTCTTCAAATGTGTAATGTTTACTATCCGTATCGGTGAAAAGGGCGAATTTCTGCGCTTTCTCGTAAAAATCCTCTTGAGTCAGCATACCATAATTGATAAATATTTTCAAATCATTCCACTTGTCTTCAAACTGTTTGCGGTCATTCTTAAAGATAGATTGCAAACGGTCGGAAACTTTCTTCGTGATATATGTTGATATCTTCTTCACATTCGAATCGCTTTGCAAATATGAACGGGAAACATTCAATGGTATATCCGGAGAATCTATGACCCCATGCAATAAAGTTAAAAAGTCCGGTACAATGCCTTCAACTGAATCTGTCACATACACCTGGTTGCAATATAATTGAATTTTATTCTTGTTCAGTTCAATATTACTTTTTACTTTAGGGAAATAGAGGATACCCGTTAAATGGAATGGATAATCCACATTCAGATGAATCCAGAAAAGTGGTTCATCAGACATCGGATACAACTTACTATAAAACGATTTGTAGTCCTCATCCGAAAGTTCACTTGGTTTGCGTGTCCACAAAGGAGTAGTATCATTAATGATATTATCTTCGGCTGTTTCTACTTGTTTGCCATCTTTCCATTCTTTTTTCTTTCCAAAGGCAATAGGAACAGGAAGGAAACTGCAATATTTTTTCAAAAGCTCAGATATACGGGATTCTTCAAGAAACTCTTTGCAGTCATCATCAATGTATAAGATGATATCTGAACCACGACCTGCTTTATCTACTTCTTCAATAGTAAATTCTGGGCTACCATCACAAGTCCATTTTACAGCTTGTGCACCATCTCTATACGATTTGGTGATGATTTCAACTTTCTTGGCGACCATAAATGCTGAATAGAACCCAAGTCCGAAATGACCGATAATAGCATTTGCATCATTCTTGTATTTTTCCAGGAAGTCATTAGCTCCTGAGAATGCGATTTGATTGATGTATTTTTCGATTTCTTCTGCAGTCAGACCAATACCGTGATCGGAGATAGTAATGGTGTCTTTACCTAATTCAACATGAATAGTCAAATCGCCTAGTTCACCTTTAAATTCACCAATAGAAGCGAGTGTATTTAGCTTCTGAGTGGCATCTACTGCATTGGATACTAATTCACGAAGAAAAATTTCATGGTCACTGTACAAAAACTTTTTGATGATAGGGAAAATGTTTTCTGTTGTAACCCCAATATTACCTTTTTGCATAATACGTATATTTTTTAATTTATCTATTTGATTGATTTTAGTTGATATATTTGTTCAGATAAACACAAAAAAAATGCCAGACCCTAAGGTCTGACATTATGGCATATCTTATGTGCCCTTATTGAAAATAAATCCTTTATTGAGGAGTAACGACTTTCATCTCCAAACCTCCTTTTTCTTCATTAAGAGAGACTTGAATTATATCTTTTTCTTTTAAAGAAGAAGATATGATAAGTTCAGATAATCCATCTTCCAAATATGTCTGAATTGCTCGCTTTAAAGGACGGGCACCATATTGTACGTCATACCCTTTTCCAGCAATAAATTCTTTCGCCTTATCATCAATAACAAGTTTATAACCAATAGCTTCGATTCTATCATACAATCCTTTCAGCTCAATATCAATAATCTTCGTAATAGCTTCCAAGGAAAGTTGGTCAAATGTTATGATTTCATCTACACGGTTGATAAATTCGGGCGCGAATGATTTATTCAAAGCTTTCTGTATGACACTTCGCGAAAATTCTTTGTCATCCAGACGGCTTTGTGTTGCAAATCCGACCCCGCGACCAAAATCTTTCAACTGACGAGTTCCAATATTGGAAGTCATGATAATAACCGTATTTTTAAAATCTACCATTCTGCCATAACTGTCAGTTAGGCGACCTTCATCCATTACTTGAAGAAGGAGATTAAACACATCGGGATGTGCTTTCTCTATTTCATCAAGCAGGACGATAGAATATGGTTTACGACGCACTTTTTCTGTTAATTGTCCGCCTTCTTCATATCCTACATATCCCGGAGGTGCTCCAACCAGACGTGATACGGTAAACTTCTCCATATACTCACTCATATCTATACGAATCAACGCATCAGAAGAACCAAACATATATTTAGCTAATTCTTTGGCCAAATGAGTCTTACCAACTCCTGTCGGACCTAAGAACATAAACGTACCAATCGGCTTGTTTGGATCTTTAAGCCCCACACGACTTCGGAGAATTGCTTTTACCAACTTTTCGATAGCGGTATCTTGTGCTATAACCTTAGACTGCAAGTCTTCTTTCATACCAGCAAGTTTGATTCCTTCTGCCTGCGCCATACGCTGCACAGGAATGCCTGACATCATTGATATAACATTGGCTATTTCTTCTGCATCGACAGTTTGCCTATTTTCTTTCAAGTTGGCTTCCCATTCTTTTTTCATCTCATCCAGTTGGGAGGAGAGCTCTTTTTCTTTATCGCGGAAACTGGCGGCGAGTTCGAAATTCTGTGATTTTACAGCTTCATTTTTCTTGCTCTTGGCTTCTTCTATTAACTTCTCTTGTTCTTCTATTTCTTTTGGAACATTGATATTCGTAAGATGTACACGTGAGCCTGCTTCGTCCAAAGCATCAATAGCCTTGTCGGGGAAATTACGGTCTGTAATGTAACGATCTGTCAACTTGACACAAGCTTCTAATGCCTCGTCTGTGTAGTACACATTGTGATGATCCTCGTACTTGTCTTTAATATTGCGTAATATTTGAAGAGTTTCTCCAGCAGTGGTAGGCTCTACCATTACTTTTTGAAAACGACGTTCCAAAGCACCATCCTTCTCAATATTTTTACGATATTCATCAAGGGTTGTAGCACCAATGCACTGTATTTCTCCTCTTGCCAATGCTGGTTTTAGCATATTCGCCGCATCCATAGAGCCTGCGGCAGAACCTGCACCTACAATGGTATGAATCTCATCAATGAATAAAATCACATTAGGGTTTCTCTGTAATTCATTGAGAATAGAACGAATACGTTCTTCAAACTGTCCGCGGTATTTGGTCCCCGCGACGACAGCAGTCATATCAAGAGCTACCACTCGTTTATCAAAGAGAATCCGTGAAACTTTCTTCTGAATGATTCTTAGAGCAAGACCTTCAACAATAGCTGATTTACCTACGCCGGGTTCTCCGATCAGAATTGGATTATTCTTTTTACGACGGCTTAAAATCTGCGCCAGGCGTTCTATTTCTCTTTCTCTGCCAACAACAGGATCCAACCGGCCTTCTTCTGCCGCTTTTGTCATATCAGTGCCGAAATTATCCAATACCGGCGTATCGTTAGACGGCTTTTTTGAAGCGGTTTGCGCTTGTTGCTGATGTTCTTCGGCATTACCTCTGCCACCGGAGCGTGATGAAGACATTTCTTCTTCGTCATCATCGTCTTCAGTAAAACCCATACCGGAATTAATATCCGGTTGCAATGTAGCTTGTTCCAATACTTTCACGTAATTTACATTATTTGATTCAAGTACGGAAGCTGCCATATTGTTTTTCTCTCTTAAGATTGCCAACAAAACATGTTCTGTGTCAGCGATGTTACTTTTCATTCCACGTGCTTCTAATATACACATTTTTAATATTTTTGCCGCGTCATTAGACAACGGTATCTCTGCATCAGGCAATAGCATATCATCAGCTTCTGTCTTCAGCCGAGCTTCAATCTGCTGCTTTACTGCAGCTAAATTGGTGTTGAGTTTAGACAATATCTCGATAGCTTTTCCTTCACCGTCGCGGAGCATTCCCAGAAGCAGGTGTTCAGGGCCTATATACCTACTTCTCAATCGATTAGCTTCTTCTTTACTATAGACGATAATGTCGGAAACTCTTTGTGAGAATTGATTATTCATACTTCTTCCTTTTCTTCTAAGGGTTATTTACTGGCAAATATACGCATTAAATCAGGTTTGTATTGCAATATTTGCTTTATTTCTTATATCTACAAATGGCGTGCCATAAAAACAGTGTATTTGTATTATATATAAGGCTGTCTCTTATACACATCTCCGAGCCCACGAGACTAGGCATGATC
>ERZ1026977.751-NODE-751-length-14633-cov-5.667650_pt1 | contig 14633 bp, 10 predicted proteins | sample MGYA00519292_ERZ1026977 | MGnify/ENA primary metagenome ERZ1026977 (study PRJEB26926, sample SAMN06164410) | human gut metagenome | biome: ENVO:00009003; feature: ENVO:2100002; material: ENVO:00002003 | host: Homo sapiens | place: USA | collected 2012 ... | reverse complement strand
TGCAGGAACTCTATCGCCGTGTGGCTTTCAATATCTGCATTGGTAATAGCGATGATCATTTCCGTAATCATGGTTTTCTTTTGACTGCAAAAGGTTGGACGCTTTCTCCTGCATATGACATGAACCCTACTTTGAATGAGTATCAGAGTCTGCTTGTCTCATCAACCTCCAATAAGGCAGAACTGGGTATTTTGCTGGATGCTTGCGAAGACTATATGCTAAACCGTACAACAGCAGAAAAGATTGTTGTTGAGGTAACTGAAGCTATAAAAGGATGGCGAGAATTGGCAACACGATTGGGGATTTCCAAGAGAGAGATGGATATGTTTGCCGGAGTGTTGGATGAGCGATGTAAGATGGAGTAGTTTCAGTTAGATGAGTTTATAATTGTAATAATGATTTTGCATAACAATAATTTAACATTGTAAAAAGATTAAAAAAATGAAACATATATCTGTTCGAGTACCTTGGCACGACAATGGTTGGAATTCGCATGTATGTGCAAATCCTCGTTGTAATACATTCTGTAAACAACTACCTAATATTGTCAACTCAAAAGTAGATTGTGAGCAGTTGTCGTGTGGAATCGACTGGTCTAAATTAACTACAAAAGAACGTCCTGCTTGTGCTGGAGAGAATGGGGGATTCATGAATTACAAGGCTTATGAGCGTGAATTTATTCACATATATGCTTGGAATTCAGACAATCCACATTCTAAGTTATTACCTACAAAAGTAATGATACCAGCTTATTCAGCTCTTGGAATACCATTCCGTTACTTGAATATGGATGCACAGAAAGACCTTAGCAAGGAGCATCCTGAATTTCGCCCTGCCGAAAGTGCACCTTTCGGTTCGGCTTGGGTTTATAATCCTGAGCGATTGTATGATGTGCTTAAATGGTTCAGCTCAGAGATAACCGAGGAATCGATATGCGTCTTTTATTGTAAGAAAGGCAATCCGATTGACGATGAAGGTTTACGAATGATTGTGGGAATGGGGGATATAGTAAAAAATTGTGGTGTTCAAGACTACGAAACAACTGCCGATTATACATATCCCTTATGGGAGATAATGTTCTCTCATTCCATTCGCCCAGACCTGAAAGAATCTCGCGGCTTCATTCTCCCCTATAAAGAATATCTGGAGTTGGATGAGAATATATTCCAAGGGAAGGGTCTGTCAAAGATACAGGCTCTTGATGAGATCAAATTATCGCTGGATAAATTTGACAGTAGCGGAAAGATATTTGATGAACTATCATATGGTTGTGATTTTATAAGCAATCATTCAATGCTATTGATTCTTGAAGCTGCTCGGCGTTCGTTGGAGGCAGTAATTCGACATGGCTTGGCTGGCTCAATCGAGGGATGGCAATGTCAACTCAGGTGGATTGATGCCCGTATTGAGCATGTCAAGAAACAAATCACTCCCTTCCCTTCATTCGCTTCAGCACTTAAAGCGCTGGGAATAGATTATGGCAATCTGATTGAAAGCGACCTGCGAAAAAAAGGATGTGGACCGAAAGACAATCCCTGGGGGCATTTTGAAAAGTTGCTAAATAAGGAAATCAAAGTTGATAGTGCTGTTTACAACTCGTCTCTTCCTACGTATCGAATAAGTTGGGAGGGCCAAACAAGTAATGTACGTGAGCGTCTTATCACTTTATCCAGATTTGAACTTGAATCCGATGTTATTGAGCATTTTATAGATGATGTAGAGTCTGATATACTAAGCAATCCATACCTCATCAGCGAATGGTGCGCTCGGAATTTTATAGAGAAAGTTTCAACGCGTACAATTGATCTTGGAGCCTTCCCCGACCCAACAATTCAGGGTGATAATGTTCCAGTGCCTCCGTTCGCAGCGGAGTCCATTTTGGATACTCGACGCCTTAGATCATTAGTCGTTGAAAGGCTTTATTCCGTTCTAACAGATGGTGATACCCTTGTGTCAATAAAAGAGATGGAGGACTATCTGCGCGACATAATGACGGAAGAAGACAAAGCTCGCCTCCCGAAAAACATACTTCTCACACATCGCCAGTTTTTTGAAGTATCCTTCGATTATGTTCCTGATGAGAACCCTACTGCTATCCAACTCAAGGAATATTATCAAATGGAGGAGTTTCTTCGGAAAGTGCTACGAGAAAGAGCAAAGAGAGATGTTAAGAAGCCTACCGGTGAGGACTGGCTATCCCTCGCTATGTCAGACAAGAATTATGATCCTACAAACGAGCGCAGTCAACAGGCTACTGAGCAGCAGGCCAAAGCTCTTGAAATGATGGACAAAAAGCGCCTTTCAGTTCTCACGGGAGGCGCAGGTACCGGTAAGACTACCGTAGTGAGATCCTTTCTCTGTTCTGACAAGATAAAAGCAGAAGGCGTTCTGCTGCTGGCTCCCACTGGAAAGGCGAGAGTAAGGCTCAGTAATATGGCCGAAAATGTGAGTTCAAAAACCGTAGCTCAGTTTCTTGCCAGTCTCGGCGCCTTCGATTTTGAAAACATGAAACCGCGTCTAACTGAAGACTCGCGCAAATACTCACGTGCTAAGAATATAATCATTGATGAATGTTCGATGCTAACTACCGACACGTTTCATGCGCTTATTATGTCGCTTGACCTGAAGTTCATAAACCGAATAATACTTATCGGAGACCCCTATCAGCTACCTCCGATAGGTCCGGGCAGGGCTTTCTCGGATTTATGCCATTATCTTAATTGTGATGACGCGGACGCCAATCTGAAATCTGCCATTACCTATCTCCGCACCGTTGTGCGCACAATAGCCAGTGGAGATTCAGATGTCTTGACTTTGGCCTCTTGGTTCAGTGGAAACAAACCGGAGAAATTTGCCGATGAAATATTTTGGAAAATCGAAAGCAAGAATCTCAAAGGCGATCTTTCAGTTTATTACTGGAACGATGAAAAGGATCTGCCTCAAATCCTTAGGGATGCAATTTGCAAGGAACTCGCTTGTTCCGATGTCGAACTGCCAGAATCCTTGAAGCAAAAAATAGGTATTGACGACTTAAAATCGCTTGAGTCAGATCCGGCAGCGCTCGAAAATCTTCAGATTCTTGCTCCAGTAATAAATCCCGCATGGGGTACATATCAACTGAATTCCTATCTTCAGTCATGGGTTGGAAATAATATCAATCGCAAAGGGGATTATCAGGAAATCGGAACCCAGAAGATATATAAGAATGATAAAGTCATTCAACTTCAAAATATATTACGAGAATCCTATCCATCAAAAGAAAAATATCCTCTCTCCAATGGCCAGATAGGCTTTGTTAAGTCTATAAATAAAGGACATATCAATGTTATGTATGTTGGCATACCTCATGAAACCTTCGGCTTCAGGGGAGATAAAGGGGAAGACCAGGATGCTGCTATTGAGCTTGCATACGCTATTACAATCCATAAAAGTCAGGGCAGCGATTTTGATACGGTTTTTGTGGTATTGCCCAAAACCGGCCGCATTTTAAGTCGTGAGTTGATATATACAGCTCTTACCAGAGCAAAGAAGCGTGTAGTCCTGCTTGTTCAAGATTCTATTGGTTGGTTGAGAGAATTTACTAAACCACAAGCCTCAGTGCTCGCGCGACGAAATACCAATCTATTTGACTATTCCGTTCGAGCCGAACGTCTTAATATTCCTTATGTTGAGGGCCTGATTCATGGAACAGCCAAGAAAGGTCTGTTTGTGCGTAGCAAGTCAGAAGTTGTAATTGTAAACCAATTGGTAAATGCTGGGGTGGAATTTGAGTACGAGCAACTACTGGAAGAAAATGGCCACCGATGCATTCCCGACTTTTCCTTTGAAACCCCATGGGGTGATAGAATCATCTGGGAACATCTGGGAATGCTTGTCGTTCCGGAATACAAGGCTTCATGGGAGCGTAAACTAAAATTCTACGAGGAAATAGGTTATACCCTCGGAGAAAATCTTTTCACGACTTGCGATCATGAAAATGGTGCAATAATGACCGAAGAGGTGGAAGACGTCATCAGAAAAATCAAGGAGCAGTTATGAATCAGGAGGAGGAATTATATTTCAAGGTACTCAGTAAACAAGGTCGGGAGGCTTGGACAATCTTCAAGAATCCTATGTATCGTGGAGCATTGGAAATCGCCCAGAATCTTTATAAAGACAAAGCACATTTTGTGTATGAGTTACTTCATAATGCCGATAACCAAGGCGCTACCCATTTCTCAATGAGGACAAAAAGCCGGAACAAGTTGAATTTGATGTGATGGCAGAATCGCTCGATAAAAAGTATCTGCTGGTTGACGAATGCAAATGGACAACCCAAGAGAATGGCAAACAACTGACAGGCGAACTTCTCCGTAAAGCTAATTTGTTACTATTTATCAAGAACTACACCATCGTTCCGGTGCTGTTTCTTAAGAGTGCTCCGAAAGATGATGCTGGGAATGCAATGTTGCCAGAAGATGTTATTGAGTTAATGAAATAAAAGGATATAACAATTCACGACTTAAAGATGCTAGATTTTAGAAAACAATTTCAGGAAATTATAGAGCAATCCTATATTCCGTTCAATATAGATAAAGCTGCAACTTCAGATGTATGGAGTAATATTTACAAATTGATACTTCCTAATATTCCAGAAAAACTTTTTAGATATCGTAAAATAGACGATAAAGGTTATACTATTGAATCATTAAAATCCGGAACTATTTCATTATGCCATGCAGGAATGTTTCCGGATAAGTATGATTCATATTTATATATAGATCAAGACAAAATTCGCGAAGATTTAAAAAAGGCATTAAAGGATGCATTGCGCATAACATTGTCGCATATAACCCAGAAATCCTCTGATATAAGGGCAGAAAAGGCAACGCAAATATGTTACTACAGAGAGTGTGGATATACGGATGAACAAATTATAGATAAAATATTGACAGATGAATATATGGATTTTTGTAACAACATTGGGTCTGCGATAAAAAAGCAAGAGTCGCGTTTTAGAAATCCGAGAAATAGTGCAAAAATAGCATGTTTTACAGAAAGTGTACAGTCAAAATATATGTGGGATAGATATGCTGATGGGTATAAGGGATTTGCATTAGAATACGATCTTAGAAAATGTATTTTTAAATATAACTCATTGGGAATGGATGTAAATCTCTTTCCTGTGATTTATACTGAATTAAGACCTGACGTTACATTGGATGAGGGAAATATTCATACTTACGAGTATTTTAAGCAAGTTGGAGATAAAAATTGGTTGAACTTTTTGTCTTCCATGATATCAGTCAATCAATTATATTGGTATCGATCTTATCTTTATAAGGACCAAAAAGAATACGAACATGAACATGAATGGAGAATGCTGTATTATAACTTAGAGGATGAGAATAATTATGCATCAATTCCAGATGTCGGATGTTTGAATGCAATTTATTATGGTCCAGATATAATCCCAAAGGATAAGGATGAATTACATCTGATTGCAGTTGAAAAAGGACTGAAAGAGTATGATGTTGCTCTTGATGCTGGTAGCCGTAGATATGATTTAAGGATAACAGCAATTAAATAGGAATATTCTTTGCTCAAAAAAAATCAATCAACAACCTGAAAGTTGTGTCATCTCGATTATTTATACTACCTTTGCCTACAGAGTAAGGCAAAGGTATTTTTTGATGTATACAATGGCTGAAAAACAGATAGACACGGTTTTAGGATTGGTTGAAGGAACGGAGGAGAATAAAGACGAAAAGTGGATGTGTCATTCGCAAGCTATCGCTGCAACTATGTCAAACCGAATGGAGGAACTTGGTATGACACAACGAGCGTTGGCCGAGAAGATGAATTGCACTCAGCAATATGTCTCCAAGGTGTTGAAAGGTCGCGAGAATCTGTCATTAGAAACCTTGTGCAAGATAGAAAATGCATTAGGTATCAGAATACTGCAAGCCGGAATAGATAAGTAATAACACCATAACAGGGCGCAAGAATATGTCAATACAGAGCGAAGCGGCGTTGGAAGCCGGACTGATAGCCACACTTCGGCAAATGGACTACGAGTATGTTCAGATTACCGAAGAAGATAATCTTTATGCCAATTTCAAGCGGCAGTTGGAAATTCACAACAAGAAACAACTGGCGGAAGTTGGCCGTAACTCATTTACGGATGAAGAGTTCGAGAAGATATTAATCTATCTGGAAGGTGGTACTCGCTTTGAAAAAGCAAAGAAGCTTCGCGACCTATATCCTCTTGATACGGCTAACGGACAGCGCATTTGGGTAGAGTTTCTTAATCGTACCCAATGGTGTCAGAACGAATTTCAGGTTTCGAGCCAAATTACGGTGGAGGGACGAAAGAAGTGTCGCTATGATGTGACGATTCTTATCAATGGTCTCCCTTTAGTTCAGATTGAATTGAAACGTCGGGGAGTAGAACTCAAACAGGCATACAATCAGATTCAACGCTATCATAAGACATCCTTTCATGGGTTGTTCGATTATATTCAGTTGTTTGTCATCTCCAATGGTGTGAACACTCGTTATTTCGCCAATAATCCCAATGGCGGATATAAATTTACATTCAACTGGACGGATGCGGCAAACCTGCCATTCAATGAACTGGATAAGTTTGCTGTGTTTTTCTTGGAAAAGTGTACGCTCGGTAAGATTATCGGAAAGTACATCGTATTACATGAAGGTGATAAATGCTTGATGGTGTTGCGCCCATACCAGTTCTATGCAGTAGAAAAGATATTGGATCGAGTGCAGAACTCCAATGATAACGGTTATATTTGGCATACAACAGGGGCAGGAAAGACTTTGACTTCATTCAAAACTGCGCAACTCGTTTCGGAGTTAGATGATGTAGATAAGGTAATGTTCGTTGTCGACCGCCATGACCTTGATACACAAACACAGTCGGAATATGAAGCCTTTGAACCGGGAGCCGTTGACGGTACGGACAATACGGACGAGTTGGTAAAACGTCTGCATAGCAACTCCAAGATTATCATTACCACTATTCAGAAACTCAATGCAGCCGTAAGCAAGACATGGTATAGCAGCAAAATAGATTCGATACGCCATTCTCGTATCGTGATGATATTCGATGAGTGCCATCGTAGCCATTTCGGGGAGAGTCATAAGAAGATTATGCAATTCTTCGATAATGCCCAGATATTCGGATTTACCGGAACTCCAATATTTACAGAGAATGCAGTTGATGGTCATACGACCAAAGAGGTGTTCGGCAACTGCCTGCATCGCTATCTGATTAAGGATGCCATTGCTGATGAGAATGTTCTCGGTTTTCTTGTGGAATACTATCATGGCAGTGAGGAGGTGCAGAACGGCAGTACCAATCGCATGACGGAAATAGCCCAATTCATCCTTAATAATTTCAATAAGTCAACATTTGACGGAGAGTTCGATGCGCTGTTTGCCGTGCAGTCAGTGCCGATGCTTATCCGTTATTACAAGATATTCAAGGAACTGAATCCTAAGATTCGTATAGGTGCAGTATTTACCTATGCAGCCAATGGAAGTCAGGATGATGAACTGACAGGAATGGGTACAGGTTCTTATCTGAATGACAGTGCAGGCGAAGTCGATGAGCTGCAAGCCATCATGGATGACTATAACGAAATGTTCGGCACATCGTTTACGACTGAGAACTTCCGTGCATATTACGATGACATCAACCTGCGCATGAAAAAGAAGCGAGCCGATATGAAGCCGCTTGATCTTTGCCTTGTTGTCGGAATGTTCCTTACCGGTTTTGACAGCAAGAAACTTAATACGCTCTATGTAGATAAGAACATGGAATACCACGGCTTGTTGCAGGCATTTAGCCGGACGAACCGTGTGCTGAACGAAAAGAAACGCTTCGGAAAGATTGTATGTTTCCGTGATTTGAAGAGCAATGTGGATGCTGCTATCAAATTATTCAGTAACAGCAACAATCCGGAAGAAATAGTGCGACCTCCGTTTGAAGAAATCAAACAGGAATACAAGGAACTTGCATCCGATTTTCTGAAGAAATACCCGGACACAAACTGCATAGACCTTTTGCAGAGCGAAACGGCTAAGAAAGAGTTTGTTTTGGCATTTCGTGATATTATCCGTAAACACGCAGAGATTCAAATATATGAGGATTATAGCGAAGAAGCTGATGATCTCGGCATGACGGAACAGCAGTTTATGGATTTCAGGAGTAAGTATCTTGATATCCATGATACTTTTGCACTCGTTGATCCAGCACCGTCACCCAAACCGGATGATGATACAGATGTTCCGGATGACGGAGACTTCGGTGATGTGGATTTCTGCCTTGAACTCCTACATAGCGACATTATCAATGTGGCATATATCCTTGAACTCATTGCAGAACTTGACCCATATAGTGCCGATTACGCAGAACGCCGTCAGAATATCATTGATACGATGATTAAAGACGCAGAAATGCGCAGCAAAGCCAAACTTATCGATGGTTTCATTCAAAAGAATGTGGATGACGATAAGGAAAACTTCATGATTCAGCGAGACAAAGCTGACGGTACAAGCGATTTGGAAGAACGGTTGAACCACTATATTGCCGTTGAGCGAGAAAATGCCGTCAACTCATTGGCTGAGGAAGAGGAAATATCGTCATCGGTATTGAATCACTTCCTCAAAGAATATGACTACCTGCAAAAAGAGCAGCCGGAAATCATACAAAAAGCATTGAAAGAGAAGCATCTCGGATTGATAAAGACGAGAAAGGCGTTGACGAGGATTTTAGACAGATTGCGTAATATCATACGCACTTTCAGTTGGGATTAAAAGAAATACTGATATGGTAAAGACAAATGAACCCGGATATGTGTATATCTTGACTAATCCAAGTTTTCGTGAGGATTGGGTCAAGATCGGTAAAAGTGCGCGGCCTGTAGATATACGTTCCAAGGAACTTGACAACACGGCTGTTCCGTTGCCTTTTGAGATTTATGCAACCATTCAGACGGTCAAATATAACGATGTTGAAAAGCATGTACACAAGACTATTGATCGGTTGACGGATTTGCGTATTCGTCAGAATCGGGAGTTTTTCAATGTGCCGCCACAAATAGCTTTGGATATATTCAATGACATAGCCAAGATGATTGATGATGCGGTTGTTACGGTCTATGTAGATAATAAACCGGTTTGCCATAACGAAAAAGATTCATTGCCTGTCGTGCAGAAGCGAACCGTAAAGCGAGGTCGTTTCAAATTCAGCATGGTCGGTATTAAAATAGGGGAATGCGTTACCTTTATTCCTACGGATACGGAAGTCAAGGTGGCAAGCGATGATTCCGTTGAATACGAAGGTCGTATTTATAAATTGTCCCCTTTTGTCGGTACGTTTATGCCGGAAGAGAAACGGAATACATCGGGTGCATATCAAGGGGCAAAATATTTCTCATATAAAGGGAAAGTGCTAGATGACCTGAGAAGTATAATAGAGAGCAATATACCATTGCCGGAAAGTGATGTAAACAAGATAATATAGAGCAATAAAGATATGAGCGAAGAACTGCAACAGAAACTCCGTGACCAGCTTTGGGAGGTCGCAAACCGTTTGCGTGGCAATATGTCGGCAAGCGATTTTATGTATTTTACCTTGGGATTCATTTTCTACAAATACCTGTCGGAGAAGATAGAAACATACGCTAACAGTGCGTTGGATGATGATGAAGTTACATTCAAGGAATTATGGGAAATGACCGATTCGGATGCACCGGAATTGCAGGAAGAGGTTAAGAACCAGTGCTTGGAAAATATAGGCTACTTCATTGAACCGAAGTTCTTGTTTTCGTCCGTAATTGAGGCTATCAAGCGGAAAGAAAATGTTCTTCCTATGTTGGAACGCTCGTTGAAGCGTATAGAAGACAGCACTTTGGGACAGGATAGTGAAGAGGATTTTGGCGGATTGTTCTCGGACATTGATTTGGCTTCGCCTAAATTGGGAAAAACAGCAGATGATAAAAACACGCTCGTCAGCAATGTGCTTCTTGCATTGGACGATATTGACTTTGGTGTAGAGGCCTCGCAAGAAATTGATATTTTGGGCGATGCTTACGAATATATGATTAGCCAGTTTGCAGCCGGCGCAGGCAAGAAAGCCGGTGAGTTCTATACTCCGCAAGAGGTCAGCCGCATATTGGCGGAGATTGTTACTCTTGGGCATAACCGTTTGCGTAATGTTTACGACCCTACTTGCGGTAGTGGTTCACTATTGCTCCGTGCAGCAAGTATCGGTAAGGCGGCATATATCTATGGACAGGAGAAAAATCCGACTACTTACAACCTTGCCCGAATGAATATGTTGCTGCACGGTATCCGATTCAGCAGCTTCAAAATAGAGAATGGCGATACGCTTGAATGGGACGCATTCGATGATATGCAGTTCGATGCAGTGGTTGCAAATCCTCCGTTCTCTGCCGAATGGAGTGCTGCCGACAAATTCAACAACGACGACCGTTTCAGTAAAGCAGGACGACTTGCACCTAAGAAAACAGCCGACTATGCTTTTATTCTGCATATGGTTCATCACCTCAATGAAGGTGGTACGATGGCTTGCGTTGCTCCGCACGGAGTTCTGTTTCGAGGGAATGCAGAGGGTGTTATACGCCGCTTCCTGATAGAGAAGAAAAACTATATCGATGCTATTATCGGTTTGCCAGCCAATATATTCTATGGTACAAGTATTCCGACCTGTATTCTCGTATTGAAGAAATGCCGTAAGGAAGACGATAATATCTTGTTCATTGATGCCAGCAAAGAGTTTGAAAAGGTCAAGACCCAGAACAAACTCCGCCCTCAGCATATACAGAAGATTGTAGAAACCTATCGTGACCGCAAGGAAATTGAAAAGTACAGTCATCTTGCTACGTTGCAGGAGGTTGCCGAAAATGACTATAATTTGAATATTCCTCGCTATGTCGATACTTTTGAGGAAGAAGAGCCTATTGACATCAAAGCAGTCATGGCTGAAATAAAGGAATTGGAAGCCAAGCGAGCCGAACTGGATAAGGAAATAGAAGGCTATTTGAAAGAATTGGGACTGGTTGAATAATTACACTATGGCAGAGATAGACAACATCCCCGAAATGCGTCCATCATTCGACAATATACGCCGTCAGGATGAGGGCGGAAACGAATACTGGAGTTCTCGCGACCTGTGCGCTGCTATGGGCTATTCGGCTTATTGGAAATTCCAAAGAGTCATAGACAAGGCTATCAAGGTGGCAGGTGAAAAAGGAATGAATGTAGACGACCATTTCAACCAAGCGGTTGATATGGTAAGGATTGGAAGCGGCTCATTCCGTAAGGTCAATATCTTCCGTCTTTCGCGTATGGCGTGTATGATTGTTGCCGAAAATGCCGATGCCCAAAAAGTGTTGGTACAACAAGCTCGCGATTATTTTACTCGAACAATTTCGACAAACGAATTGATGCAAAATTCGTTGAGTTCTAACATTTTGCTGTATAAAACGGCGCAAGGCGAGGCACGAATAGAAGTGATATTCAACAGTGAAACATTTTGGATGTCACAAAAGCGTATGGCCGATTTGTTCGGGGTGGATGTACGGACTGTCAACTATCATCTTGGTCAGATTTACGAAACAGGCGAGCTTACAAAAGAGGCAACTATCCGAAAAATTGGGATAGTTCAATCAGAGGGAGAACGGGATGTAGAACGTACACCTCTGTTCTATAATTTGGATGCCATTATTGCGGTAGGTTATCGTGTCAATAGCTATCAGGCCACTCAATTCCGTATCTGGGCTACATCTGTATTGAAGGAGTTTATTATTAAAGGATATGCCCTTGATGACGAACGCTTGAAGCAGGGAAAACACTTTGGCAAAGATTATTTTGATGATTTGCTGGAGCGTATTCGTGAGATACGCACATCAGAGCGCAGATACTACCAAAAGATAACAGACATCTATGCCGAATGCAGTGCCGATTACGATTCGAAATCGGATTGTACCAAATTGTTCTTCAAGATGGTGCAAAATATGATGCACTTGGCTGTAACTCATCGTACCGCTGCCGAAATAGTATATGAACGTGCCGACTCGGAAATGCCGCACATGGGATTGACCACTTGGAAGAAAGCTCCCGATGGCAGAGTCCAGAAGTCTGATACGATTGTGGCAAAGAACTACTTGTCAGACAAAGAGGTTTCAGAACTCAACGGCATAACTAACGTATTTCTTGAATTTGCAGAGCAGCGTGCCCAACGCCATATCATTACAACGATGGCCGAATGGAAGCAGCGTCTTGAACAGTTTCTTGCTACAATGGACTATCAAGTACAAGATTCAGCTGGTAAAGTTTCTCAAGAAGAAGCACGAGAGAAGGCGTATGGTGAGTATGAAAAATATAAAGTGATTCAAGACCGTTCGTTTATCTCTGATTTCGACCGGTTTAATAATGGCGACAAATTGTTGCCGTTTGATATCAATCCCGATAAAGAATAATGATTATGACAGATAATAACGAAAATAAAGTCCTTAATGTTCCCCATTTGAGATTCCCTAAATTTAGTGGAGAGTGGGAAATATGTAAAGTGTCTGAGCTATTGGATTTCTATTCAACCAATTCTCTGAGTTGGGAACAACTTGAATATGGGGAGAAAGCCATGATGAACTTACATTATGGACTCATTCATGTTGGGCTTCCTACTATGGTGGATTTGAGAAGAGATAAACTACCCAATGTCAAAGAAGGTAATATGCCTAAAAACTTTGAATTGTGTAAAGAGGGAGATGTAGCCTTTGCTGATGCTTCGGAAGATACGAATGAGGTTGCTAAAGTCATTGAGTTGTTTAATCTTGATAATAAGGATATTGTTTGTGGTTTACACACAATTCATGGGCGAGACAATAAAAATAAAACTATTGTCGGCTTCAAAGGATATGCTTTTTCGTCATCCGCATTTCATAATCAGATTAGACGAATAGCACAGGGAACAAAAATCTATTCCATCAGCACAAAGAATTTTTCCGAGTGTTATGTTGGTATTCCATCCAAAGCGGAGCAAACTAAAATAGCTACACTGTTACGACTAATAGATGAGCGTATTGCCACCCAAAACAAAATCATTGAAAAACTGCAATCCTTAATTAGAGGGCTTGCGGTTACACTAACGACTAAAGGAAACTTTAATACTGCAATTTCTCAATGTTTAGAGTGTCATAGTTCAACACTTCAAGAAAGCGAGGTTTTGCCTAATGGGTTGTATAAAGTATTTGGCGCAAATGGATTGGTTGGTTATACGGATGTGCCACAAATGAACGGTGATGCAATACTGGTAATCAAGGATGGTTCGGGTGTTGGTACAGTTTCCTACGCACAAGGCAAATTTTCGGCGATTGGCACACTCAACTATCTTACAGTCATAGATAACAATGATTTGCGGTATCTGTACTTTGCACTGTCTGTGTTCAACTTTCAAGCGTACAAAACAGGAATGGCTATACCACATATCTACTTCAAAGATTATGGTAAAGCGAAAATATATTGTCCTCCACTTGCTGAACAAAAGCATATCGCAAATGTGCTTGACAAATTGGAGAGTAAACTTTTATTGGAACAAGGCATTCTTGCATCGTTTAACTGGCAAAAACGCTACCTGCTGGGACAGATGCTTATATAAACATTTGACTTAATAGATACCGCTTCAATAAAATGTATTGCTCCAATAATGACTTTTCATTTGCCATACAGTAATGCAAAGCGTCAAGAGTTTTAGCTATACGTTCTTGTTCTTCTAACGTAGGCAATACAAACTTCATCTTCATAAAATCATTCTTTTGGAGATTAAACCGTGTACTCCCTTGTGCTAACGGATATATAGCCTTACGAAATGAGAAACTTGAAATGAAGTGGGCAAGGTATTGAGGTAATACACGTTCATCATAGAAATGAATGCCAAAACAGAAGCTATTCAAATAAAGTTTCTGCGTGTTGCCCAAATATACTGCACCTATACCAACTTCTTCCGGAGTTTCAGATGAGAGTGTAAATAAAGCATCACCGTACTGCACACAGTTTTGCCTTTCATTGGGAGCTATTTGCACAAATTCATAATCCTTTTCTGAAATGTAAGTGTTCTGATACACATTCATGTAGGTGATAAATGGCTCACCGTCACCGAAATCATCACCACTTTTTCCGCTTAATCCGGAATAAGCTTCACCCACACCCGAGAAACATACTGTTTCTCCCTTAATATCTCTATGGATATTGTCGCTTAGCCCTCTAATTAAGGATGAAAAATCAATAATCTTACAGAAAATGGAAGTTTCCCATATTCTTTACTCTCCTTGCTGCTCCATCAACTCCTTATAGTGCTGTTCATATTCTTCCTCAGTAAAACTTTCAGCACAACTTTTGGATCGGGTTAAAATTCGTAGATTCTCTTGAAATAATATTTCCTGTCGGCTCATTTGAGAACCAAAATATTTAGGAGAATAAAATCTATCAATTTCTGTTTGCTTTAAATTTTTATATCCAAGAGAAACGGCCATTTCGGAAAGTAAGTCAAGTCTAAAAGAATTACTACTATCAAAATGGGGTGATTTTTCGTTTAAACTATCTAAATA
>ERZ1026977.729-NODE-729-length-15030-cov-8.130351_pt1 | contig 15030 bp, 17 predicted proteins | sample MGYA00519292_ERZ1026977 | MGnify/ENA primary metagenome ERZ1026977 (study PRJEB26926, sample SAMN06164410) | human gut metagenome | biome: ENVO:00009003; feature: ENVO:2100002; material: ENVO:00002003 | host: Homo sapiens | place: USA | collected 2012 ... | reverse complement strand
TACAATCTGACGAAAAATCTGACTGCGCAATCGCACGACAATAATTATGCGGTATAGCCTTAAACAAAACTTACTCGGAGGGACAACAAATGAAAAAATGCATCGCCATTTGCGGCTTTGCTTTTTCAGCATTCCTTCTCATCTGTATGGTCATAAATTTATTTAAGAGGCATATCGTAGCTGCTGTATGTAGTCTTGGAGCGTGTTTCTTATTTTTCGCTCTGTCTTTATTAACTTATAAAAAAGCAAAGACAGCAACCCGTAAATCAATTCCTTGCAAATCACCCGACATCAGATTTCACACAAAATCTTATACGCTCTAAGTCTGTTCTAAGCTAACCGCACTATAATATCAATATCATAAAGGACGGTGATATTATGAAGCTCCTGTTTGCAGAAGATGAGGTCAGTATGGCTGAAGCTGTAACCGACATTCTGACCTATCATAATTATACGGTAGACACGGTTTATGACGGTGCCGACGCTCTTGATTACGTAAGAGCCGAACAGTATGACGGGATAATTCTTGATATAATGATGCCGAAAAAGAGCGGCTTGGAGGTGCTTAAAACATTAAGGAGCGAGGGGAACACCACTCCCATTCTCCTGCTTACCGCAAAGGCTGAGGTCGAGGACAGGATAGCGGGGCTTGATATGGGTGCAGATGATTACCTTCCGAAGCCGTTTGTAATGGGCGAGCTTCTTTCCCGTGTCAGAGCAATGCTCCGCAGAAAAGACAGGTTCACGCCCGATATAATGACATTCGGCAATGTGTCGCTCAATCTCAGCAGCTGTGAGCTTAAAGGACCGTTGCAGTCCATTGTCCTGCCCAAGATAGAATACAAGCTGATGGAGCTTCTTATGCTCAACAAGGGCATCTATCTTTCCACTGAGGATATTCTCGTAAAGGTCTGGGGCTATGAGAGCGATGCAGAGAGCGGCGCAGTATGGGTATATATATCCTATGTAAGAAAACGTCTTGCCGCTATCGGTGCGGATATTGAAATCCGAGCCAAGCGCAGTGTTGGCTATACTCTTGCAAAGATCGGGGATGCTGACTGATGGTAAAACAGCTGCAGAAAAAGTTTATCATATCCGCTATGCTGGCAGTAACAATTCTGCTTGTCGTGCTTATCGGCGGAATAAACGTTTTCAATTATCTCACCACAAGCAATGATAACGACAGGCTTATGGAGATGCTCTGCTACAGCTTTGAAACCTCAACAAAGTGGAACGCAGATACAACCGACGCATCCGGCAGTCAGAATAATCCCGATTTTCCGCCGCAAGACAATGGAACTAAACCACCCGACGATAAAAAGAACAACAGCTTTGGCAGACACGATAAAAACGCAGTGGATTCTGCACGCTACGCCGCCGTTGCGATCGACAAAAACGGCAATATCATAAGGACGGATGTAACTCATATATCCTCGCTTACCGAGGAAGAAGCGGCCGCTATTACCGAAGCACTTAAAAATACCGCTGCGGGAACAGGCACATACAGCGGCTTTCAGTACAGGATAAGCGAAACTAAGCGTGCAGAAGGAAAGGTTATCATCCTGCTTGACAACGGTATGCAGATAAGCTCCTTCTTTACCGTACTGTTTATATCGGTCGGTGCAGGAATATTCGGCTGGCTTATGATGCTGCTACTCGTAATTCTTCTTTCCCACAAAACTATCGCCCCTGTTGCACGAAGCATTGAAAAGCAAAAGCAGTTTGTCACAAACGCAGGTCACGAAATAAAGACGCCGCTTGCCATTATCCTTGCCAATACAGATGCAATGGAGCTTCACAACGGCGAAAACAAGTGGAGCAAGAATATCCGTGCGCAGACGCTCAGACTCAGCGGACTTATGCAGAATCTGCTGATGCTTGCCAAAATGGATGAAAGCTCAACAAAGCTCCCAATGTGCGAATTCGATATAAGCACTGCGGCAGAAGATACTGTCGGCGCATTTATAGAGCCTGCCGCCCTCAAAGGCATAATGATTGAACAGGACATCAAAAAAGGCATAAGGCTCAGCGGCAACCGTGACAGTATAGTACAGCTTATGACGGTACTGCTTGACAATGCGGTCAAATATACCGAAAGCGGAGGTGTCATAAGGGCTGAGCTTTACGGCAGCGAAAAGAACATAACTCTCAGCATCGCCAACACCTGCGAGCCTATAGACCACCCCGAAAAGCTGTTCGACCGCTTTTACCGGGGCGACAGCGCAAGAACGCAGAAAAACGGCGGCTACGGCATAGGCTTATCGGTAGCTCAGGCAATAGCCGAACTCCACAAAGGCTCGATAACCGCTGAAAATGTATCTGCCTCCGCCACAGAACCCCGCGCCGACACCACAGATAAACAAAACACCAATATGCTTATGTTCACGGTTAAAATATAAAACAACGGTTTGCAGGCGGCTGAATCAAGTCAGCCATCTGCAAACCGTTTTATCTTTAAAGTGTCCGATGTGTCCCTTACAGCAATCGACCGCATCATGAAGATACATCTCCGCCCGTTATAAATCCAACAATTCCCGTTTTGCCTATTCATTCTGATGTCGCTTTTAAATAAACAATTAATTTTGTAATTGAAATCACAATGCCGTATTGTAAAGTAATCAGCAACGAAGCCATCCACGCAGACATAGCAGGATGAGATTGTTGCCAGAAGCCATTCCATTCACCCGTAAATACAAACATATATAAGGCAGGCGGAGAATAAACCGCAAACAACAGATACATAACCGGAATTGAAAACAACAACTGTTTTACATTTAAATCAAGGTACTTTATCACAATTATTGTCGGTATGCATATAATCAATAATTGTATCAATATATGAACTATAAATCCAAGCCAAGAATGATTGGAAAAAGAAAGAAACAGATTCGCCAGATAATTCACGATTACGCCGTTGTATAAAACTGTCAAACCCCATATAAAAAGAGCTAATAATACAAAATTGCATTTTTTCAACAATTCCATTTAATTCGCCTCCTTTGCTGTGGTGCAGCAAATTATTTGTAAGTGCGAAGCACATAATCGGTTTCTGCAATCAATTCCGACTATACGGATTTGACTATCCGGATTCTTTGCACCGCATTTAAACTCAATCAAGTGTCTCAATAGAACTTATTTCATCGGTCCTATAATAATAACCGTTTGTAAGCCCTATTGTTGCTACGCCTTCGTCGCTATCATCTTCACTTTCGTACAGAATAGCCGTTTCGATATGAACTGCGCCGTTTGTTTCCGTCAGCTTGACTTTGTGAAACAACGCATCATACAGTGTTAATGAATCAACCATTATTTTTTATTTCATTTCAGTGGTGCCGCAGGTACAAGATGTGTTCCGTTTTTTGAGTAATGTATCGTTCCCCACCATTTTACCGCCCTTCAAATTTACGCTATCATTAAGCGCAAAACTCTCATATACTATTTTTCAGGCTCAAACCCATCATCAAGATAGCACCTGTAGTGAACACTATAATCATATCTGATTACCGGATTTTTCCTCAATCCGAACTTAGCCTTTATATCGTCAATCAACGAGGCATCTATATTAGGATTCATATATATTATAGGTTTCCCTTTGTTAGAAAGCTCAACTCTGCCTCTTGGATAATAATTATATGGTTTGTTGCAGCCTTTCGGCTTGACATCCGCCCATAGTCGTTTATGATTATAAGTCGCTCCCGATTTAGCCAGCCCGTTGTATGTATCTACAGTTCCAAACGGATAAGCAAACAACTCATCCTCTATCACCAAGAAAACTCCTGTGGAAGATTCTTCAGAAACGCCGTTGACACACACCGACTCTTGAATATATCGTTTCATAAACCGCTCCATAAACCCACTTAATAACACCTTTAGCACATCACATTTTACTACCCTATAAATTTACACTACGAGTTCAAATAAAAATTATTTCAAATCGTACTTTTTAGTACATCACAAGTGTTGTGAATATTAACTCACCTTCGGGTGAGTTTTTTATTTACCCAAATAATCAATCGGTATGCTTATTTATATATAGTATCATATCACAACTGATGACAGATTTCAACATATTTTTTAAATAATTGACAAATAACTTTTCTGATTGATAAAAATTTTGTCGAATTTGTTGAATACTACTTGTTATATATTAATATATCATACCACAGTGGATGTCCCATAAACAGTACATTTTAACAACTGAATGTAACCGCTTCCGAAAAGCAGATATTTCCATTACGGCAAACTTTCGTTTCATCAGATTTGTTCTGCTCTTTTATCCGCATTACAATGAAGACATAGCAAAAGTGCCGTAACGAAAAGCAAAGCACCTCGTCACAGCACCAAACAGCCGACTTTCTAAAACCGACAGCGTCATAATTGCAACATCATAGTGTTCTGCTTTCCAAGCATTCCCCTTACTGTTTCCAAAAATATTGCCTTACAGCTTCTTCAAACCCACCTATCGCAAGATGTTTTCCCGAACACCGCCGTTACGCACATATCTCCGCCCTTGATCTGTGCGAATACCTCGCCGTTCATCTTGTGCATAAGCTGTCGGCAGATGTAAAGCCCAAGTCCGCTTCCCTTCAGGTTTTCTGCGTTTGCACCTCTCCAGAAGCTTTCAAAGATGTGCGGCAGATCCGTATCGGGAAGCGTACAGCCGCTATTCTTCACAGCAATAAGAATACAGCCCTCCTCTTCGGAAAAGCTGATTGAAATTTCCTTGCCGTCGCCGTATTTTATGGCGTTCTCCATTATATTCTGAACCACCTCGACACTTCGGTCAAGATCTCCGCTTATAAGGCAATCACCATATTCTCCGACGAAAAAATCAGTCTTTATGAGCGACAATTTTTCGGTATAGTAAAGCTTGATTTTTGTTACAAGCTCCGACAGATAAAACTCGCCCATTGTAACATCAAGACTTAAAAATTCCTCTCTTGAAGCAGTGATGATTTCAGCAACATATCCCTCGATTTCATCAGCTTTGGCATTGATGCTTTCGGCAATTTCAAGTTGCTTTTCCTTATCGGTATACAGCCCCTTTGAGAGTGCTTTTGAATACAGCTTTATAGCCGACAAGGGAGTTTTTATGTCGTGCGACAGGGACAGCAAAAGCATTTTCTTCTCCCTTTGCAGATTTAATTCACGCTCTTTCTGCTGTTCCATATTCTCACGGAGCATATCCACACCCCAGACAAATCGCCCGAAAAACCTGTTTTTCGCTTCCTTTACAGGTGCAGTAAGATTACCCTTTGAAAGCTCATAAGGAATATCAGAGAGCTTCTCAAACGGAGCGAGAATTTTTGCCCGTATGTAAATCATAACCGCAATGATTACCACAGACATTATGCTAAGGATTACGTTGACAACAATTATTGTTTCCGCCTTATCAACGCTTCCGTCAGCGGTATAATCAAAACGGTACAATTCGCCGTTTATCTCTCTGATAACATAGTCGCTGTTGGAATTGTAAAAACCCTCGGCGTACTCGCTTACACCCGTTACATATCTGCAATCTGAAATGTCATAAGCGTTCCTGTTTTCAATTTCGTTTACAAGCCTTGAAACCTCTACAAGATATGGTCTGCCGCTGTTGCTATTTGACAAGGTTCGTGGTATAATTAAAAGCAGATTATTGTACTTGAAAATCCTAAAGTATCAATAACACTTTGGAATTATCGATACGTAATTTGACGTTTTCGATAAAAATCAAGAAGGTGATAAAATGAGAAAAAGCATTTTTGATATAGCATCTGCGTCAATTAATATATCTAATGAAGTTGATAGGATTGTTTCAATGTCTGCTAAAGAAAAGAGCACTTATTCTCCGCCCTATGACCTAACTTTATTTGAATTCGTTGATAAGTGTTGTTTTAGAGACTGGAGTTATAGAGGTCATTTTGTAAATGTCGTTGATTTTCTTGAAACAGTTAATTATAATGAAATTAAAAAAGATGCCAAGAACGGTGATACCGATGCATTTATGACACTAATTGAGCTAACATATAATTTTTGGAATTTAGCGTATCGCGATATAATGGATAAAGATTCACAAAACGGATGGAATAATAACTTTTTCCATTTAAGAGATGTTATGCTCGACAATTTGGAAAAATATAATCACAAAGCATATATTGAAAATGAACGAATTTTGATAATTGAAGATAAGCCTGAAGTTACAGCAGTTGTCGAAATAATTGAACAAGATTTGGCAATAGATATTATTCGATATAACCATAGATCGTTGCAAGGAGAGATTGAACTCAAAAAGAAGATTTTGATTTCACTTGGTTCAGAACTGGAGCCTAAACGGAAAGAACTTCAAGCTCTAAATAAACAGCTTTCGGAAGATATTTTCTTTATGCTTAACAATTTGAATGTTCGTCACAACAATCGTAGCAAAAAGGACATTGCTAAGTATAAAGAGCATGTTGCAAAAATGACGAAAGCAAGGCTTGAAAAATGGTACGATGAGTTGTATCAAATGATGTTACTAGCATTTTTACTACTGGATAATGTTGATAGAACAGCAAGTGTTAAAGAATTAAAAGAAAAAATAGTCGGAGGATAAAGAAAATGACTGCTAAATCTAAAGTACAATCCATTGAGCCGAATATTGCAGATATGGCTAATAGCTGGCTTAAATCATACGAATTAGATTATAAGCTCGAACAGGAATCACTGAATACAGAGATAGACCAAGCTCTTAATGATTATTTTTCAAAGAACGGCGGCAAGGGAGGAAACAGACCTGATGCTAAGCTCCTTTTGCGTGCTGATGACGGGAAATATTATCCCATTCTTATTGAATATAAAGGTTATGAGGACAAGCTTGTTAAATTAGACAGTGAGGGTAACGTTGCCAACAAAAACGCTAAAAACCAGCCTGATTTTGCTAATATAAATTCCTATGCTGTTAACGGTGCAGTCCATTATGCAAATGCCGTACTTCATTACACAAGTTATACCGATGTTATTGCCATTGGTGTTACCGGACATAAAGACACAAGCGGAAAGGTTATACCTCAGATTGGCGTTTATTATGTTTCCAAAAACAATTTCGGTATCGGTCAAAAGGTTGACGATTTTTCCGACCTTTCATTTCTGAAGAAAGACCATTTCAACGCTTTTATAGAAAAGGTTAAGCAGTTACAGCTTACACCCGAAGAGATTGAAAAGCTGAAAGAACGCAGAGAACAGGAAATTACCACAAGCCTTGTAAAGCTTAACAATGATATTTTCAAGAGCGAAAAAGGACTCAGCGAAAACGACCGTGTTTATCTGGTTGCCGCTTCTATTATGGCAACGCTCGGCGATGTTGATAATAATGTATACCCACTTACAAAAGCCGATTTGAAGTCGTCTAATGAAAGAAATAATACAGATGGCGATATTATGCTTAGAAAAATTGAATCCTTCCTTGATGCTAAAAAACTGCCAAAGGATAAAAAGGATTTAATCGTAAGAACATTGCAGAATATATTGACTACTGATAACATCAATAAGGTAACTGACGGCGAAAGCCAGTTAAAAAGAGTATTTGTGAAAATAGTTGATGACCTTGGTATTTACTATAAAATAGGTTTAACTACCGATTTTACAGGCAAACTGTTCAATGAAATGTATTCTTGGCTCGGCTTCACACAGGATCAGCTCAACGATGTTGTACTTACACCGTCATATGTAGCAACATTTTTATGTAGACTTGCAAGAGTAAACAAAGACTCGTATGTATGGGACTTTGCTACCGGTTCGGCAGGTCTTCTCGTTGCGGCTATGAATGAAATGCTTATTGACGCTAAGAATACCATTAAATCTCCTGAACAGTTAGCAATCAAATCAGCAAATATTAAAGCCAATCAGCTTCTCGGTCTTGAAATCCTCTCGAATGTTTATATGCTTGCGGTCTTAAATATGATTATGATGGGCGATGGCAGCTCTAACATTCTGAATAAAGACTCTCTGAACTTTGATGGTAACTACGGATTTGAAAAAACTGATGAAAAATTCCCTGCGGACGCATTTATTCTTAACCCTCCATATTCAGCAGAAGGCAACGGTATGATATTCGTTGAAAAGGCTCTCTCAATGATGAGCAAAGGATATGCCGCTATTATTATTCAGAATTCAGCAGGCTCAGGAAAAGCAAGCAGTTATAACAAAAATATTCTGAAACATAGCACCTTGCTTGCTAGCATTAAAATGCCGATAGATTTATTTATCGGTAAATCCAGCGTGCAGACTAATGTATATGTTTTCCGTGTGGGCGAAGCACATCAGAAGGACGATGTTGTTAAATTCATTGATTTCTCAAATGACGGATATACCCGTTCTGACCGTAAAAAAGCAAGCAAAAATTTATTTGATACAGACAGAGCTAAGGAACGTTATCAGGAAGTTGTTGATTTGGTGCGTTTCGGAAAAGCAAAGCTCAACATTTTCACTGAAAAAGAGTATTATGAGGGACACATTGACCCTGCGAACGGTGCAGATTGGAATCAGACAGCGCCTATCGATACAAAGCCTACTCTTGAAGATTTCAAGAAAACTGTAAGCGACTATCTTGCTTGGGAAGTATCAACCTTGTTAAAGAATCAGGATAACGAGGACGAAAGCCTGGGAAAATAAATGCCTCACTCAATGAAAAGCTAAGCAAAGTTGAGTGGGGCGAGTATAAGATTGAAAAGCTTTTTACCAGTTCAAATGGTGATTACGACATACAGAAAAAACACATAAATGGTGTGGGAAACTATGTAATTACATCAGGATTAACGGACAATGGTGTATTAGGCAAAAGTGATATTCCAGCCAAAATATTTGAAAAAGGTACTATTACGATAGATATGTTCGGTTGTGCGTTTTATCGCCAATTTCAATATAAAATGGTTACCCACGCGAGAGTTTTTTCTTTAAAACCGCTTAAACCGCTGACGCACAATCAGGGATTATTCTTTTCGATTTCACTTAATTATTTGAGCAGAGAATTCGGTTACGAAAATATGTGTTCATGGGAAAAGATAAAATCCAAAACCATCCAATTACCGCAAAGTAACGGCGAAATTGACTTTGATTTTATGGAATCGTTTATAGCTGAGCTGGAGGCTCAGCGGATAGCTGAGCTATCCGCTTACTTAAAAGTAAGCGGATTCGACAATTATGAATTGTCGGATGAAGAGCTTGACGCTCTTCAGAAGTTTAGGGAGCTTAGCGAAGAAAACTGGGGCACATATAAAGTCGGAAATTTATTTGAACGAGTTAAAACAAAGAAGCTTCCGTATAAGGCTAAGGAATTGCCAAAGCAACCAACAGAAGAATACGTACTGCCTTGCCTGACTTCAAGTTTCCAAAATCAAGGTTTGAATTATTACGCACCAAAAGAAGGCGCAACTATTCTGAGCAATGTAATTTCCATACCTTCAAACAGCGATATTTACAGAGCGTACTACCAGTCAAGAGATTTTACTGTATTATCTGACTCTTACACTATTCGCTGGAGAGATAATAAGACAACCTTGCTTCCTAATCAGTATTTATTTATGGTTATGTGTATCAACAAGGTTACAGATTTGCCGATTTACTCGTATAAAAATAAATTGGGCGGCTGGAACGTTGTAAAAGAAAAGCATATCAGATTGCCGCAAAAGAACGATAAAATCGACTTGGGACTTATGGACAGCTTTATATCTGCAATGAAAAAGTTGACTATTAAGGATGTCGCACTGTATGCGGACAGGAAGATTGAGGCGACTAAAACGATAGTTTCATCTAAATCGGTTGAATAAAACTCCGCTACTTCAAGCTGAGTTTTTCGCTAATATAACAACAAAAAACCTCCCAATTTCTTATGGAAAAGGGAGGTCTTATTTTTAATGGCTCTTTGTCAATAGTTGGGGTACGAAAAAACAGAAAAATTGCGTCAGCGGGTTCGGATCAAGAATCCGCTGATAATTTTTGATGAGAAAAAATGTGTAGAATACGGTTACGGAATCTTCTGAAATTTCTGTAACCGTAAGCATTTCTCTTTAAAACTTTGACTTTGTTGTTGCAGCCTTCGGTAAAGCCGTTTGTGTAACTGTAAGCAAATGAACTGATAATGCCGTCAAACCATGATTTCAGCGTTCGAGCGCAATACCGAAAATCTTCAAGTGAACTTATCTCGGCAATATGTATCCACTCTGACAGCATTGTTTCAGCCTGTTCGGCACTGCTTCGCAAAACAGTGAAAAATTTTTCTTTCAGACAGTGTGCGTCCATAATATCCGCCTAATACGAGAGCTAATATTCACGGCTTGTTTGTCTGCGTCATTAAAGCTGTTAAAAGGCTTGATGAGCAGTGAGCGTGAACGCTTGAAATTCTTTCTCATACTGTCATCAAGTGATTGCTGAGCCTTTTTGCAAATATTTCTTGAATTACTAAGTTTTATATGATACAATTTATTTAAGAACCAACGCACTGCTCCTAAATCGAAATTCGGAGGTACTTACCATGATAGAGGAAGTGAATGAAAAAGATATTTGCGAATGTGTAAATGTAATTAGAGTCAGCTTTGCCACAGTTGCTGACGAGTTTGGCTTTACCGCTGAAAATGCACCTAAATTCACAGCATTCGCAACTACTGAAGAAAGATTAAAGTGGCATTTATTCGGTGAGCATAGACGTATGTATGCCTTTTGGGATAACGGGAAAATTGTTGGCTACTATTCATTGCTATTGCAGAGTAATAATGAGTGTGAGCTAAATAATTTATGTGTACTTCCGACATACAGACACAGAAAAATCGGTCAAGAGCTGTTATTTCATGCCTTTAATACAGCCAAAAAAACAAATTGCGTAAAAATCAACATCGGAATAGTCGAGGAAAACAAAAAATTAAAAAATTGGTATGAGCAATTCGGATTTACACATACAGGAACCAAAAAATATGATTTTTTCCCTTTTACCTGTGGGTATATGGAAAAGATTTTATAATTTTTTTCATTTATAAAGCAGACAGACATAAAGGATTATGCTATAATAGTCTTGAACAAGTAGTTATTATTCCGGACAAACAGGAAATGCGAGGTTTAGAGTATGTGCTTTATATGCGACAGAATTAAAATGATCAACAATGGTACGAATCCATACTTCGTTAAAGAATTACAAACAGGTTATGTAGTTATTGGTGATAATCAGCATTTTAAGGGCTACACATTATTTCTTTGCAAAGAACATAAAACAGAACTGTTTCAATTAAACCATTCGAAAAAGATTAAGTTTTTAGAGGAAATGTCCATAGTCGCCGAAGCAGTTTCAAACGCTTTTGGAGCAGAAAAAATGAACTATGAATTGTTAGGTAATGGCGATACACATCTGCACTGGCACCTATTCCCAAGGAAAAGCGGAGATATAGAAAACTATGGCAACAACGGAAAAGGACCTGTTTGGTGGTATCCTATGGAAAAAATGTACAATGATAATAACCGCCCTTCAAAAACAGAATTAGAAGATATGAAAGAAAAGTTACTGATAGAATTAGAAAAACTGTTGTAACGCCTTCCTTTGCAAGTTCCGAAAAATTCACCTCTGACCGTCCCCCGTTTTTCCGTAACGCAGAAATTCAAGGAATGCTTCTTTGGGAATATGTATTCTTCGCCCCGACCGTATGATCGGAAATTTCATCTTTTGGCGATTTCAGTAAAATGTAGAAATTGAAATTCCCATAGCGTTCGCCGCTTCGGCAGGTGTAAGAAAATTTCGGTCATGCTTTTCAATCTCTTTTATGAGCAGTCTTTTTCATAGCTCACACTTTCGTTTTTTTCGCATTGTGACGGATAACCAAAACCGCAACTGCAACAGCTGCACACACGGCGGAAATTACTGCAATAAACTTGACTGATTTCTTGGATTTTCTCCTGCCGCCGCTTTCACCGAAGAACAGAATATCAAAATCTTCGGGAAGCGGCATTTCAGGATCGGTGTTTTTTCTGTAATAGATCATTTCGGGATTCTCCTTTTTTACATCTCGATGTTTTTTCTTCGTTTTTCATTTCTGCCCGTCAGGACAGCTTTCAGCCTTTCGTTCTCACATTTTAGCCTGCTCGCCTCCTTTCGCAGCACTTCATTTTTAGCCGCAAGGATATTTATTTCATCGGCAGCAGAGGAAGCAGAACTTCTGCCACGCTTGGCTCTGTTCTCTTTGCGGAGAATTGCCCCTGCCGCCGTTATTGCTTTTTCATCAAGCACACGTTCGCCCTTGGCATTGGTTTTGAGTTTTTTCGCAAGCTCCGGGTGCCCGCTTAACGTTTCATAAAATTTTGTTGGCTTCAAACCGTTCGCTTTGCAGTATTCGGATATTGAAATGTATTGGCTGTTTTTTCGCATTGTGGTGTTTTCCTTTCAAACATTCAGGTATTTGCTTGTAAATTTTCTTATGATATGATATAATTATTTAAACTCAAAACGCTTTCAGGTGGTGCTATGAATCATTACTTCAATAATATAGATATACCGTTCAGTATAGGCGGCTGCAATTTTCACGCTGTTAATATAATTTCATCGTCCATTGATACAGACATTCCTCTTCACACCCACGGAGTGAACTGCTATGAGATACATTTTATTTCAAACGGCTGTGGCAGGCTCATTGCTGATGGCAATGAATATGATATAAGCACAAACACACTCTATGTCACAGGTCCGCTCTGTGACCATGCCCAGCTTACAGATAAAACCTCGCCTATGTATGAATGGTGCATTTACCTGCGTGCTGAACAGAATAACAGCGAAAGATCCGACATTTTAATTGACCAATTTCTTTCGCATAATTTTTGGATAGGTAAGGACGATCAGAATATTCTTCCGATATTTGAAAGACTTTTCTCGGAGCTGAAAAGCAAAAGTGCAGGCTATGCAAATATGGCAAAACTCATATTGTCAGAAATTGTTGTTTCAGTGGCAAGAAATTATTTTGACAGTCCTGCCGAAACCGCACTCTCATCTTCCGATATATACGAACATTCAAGCCTTATCATTGAGGAATATTTTTTGTACGAATACAGCTCGGCAAATCTCGACGAACTTTCACATCGGCTCGGGTTAAGCACAAGACAAACACAGCGGCTTATTGAAAAAAATTACGGCAGCACATTCAGCGAGAAGAAAGAGCAGGCAAGAATGTCCGCTGCCCGTCTGCTCCTTTCCGACGACTCATTGAGTCTTTCTGAAATATCCAAACGTCTCGGCTTCTCCTCACAGGAGTATTTCTCCTCGTCATTCAAAAAGTTTTACGGCATCTCACCATCTCACTTCAAAAATATAAAATTGTGACATTTATGATAGAAACAAGTCACTATATACTCTTGCCTTGTCAAAGGAAAACATATATAATAATGACAAAGCAAGGAGGTAATGCTTATGTACGATATGTCACCTTATCTTAAAAAGATAAATGAAGTCATTGAAAAAGGACCTTACAGCAATAACTGGCACTCTTTATCGGAATACGAAGTCCCCGAATGGTACAGAAAAGCCAAATTCGGCATATTCATTCATTGGGGTGTTTTCAGTGTCCCTGCTTTCGGAAATGAATGGTACTCACGCAATATGTATGTCAAGGACAGTCCCGAATACAAACATCACATTGATACCTATGGCAAGCATACCGATTTCGGCTACAAGGATTTTATCCCGATGTTCAAAGCAGAAAAATTTGATCCAAAGGAATGGGCAGAGCTTTTCAGAGCTTCGGGAGCAAAGTATGTTGTTCCCGTTGCAGAGCATCACGACGGATTTCAGATGTACAGGAGCGAAATCTCACACTGGAACGCTTACGAAATGGGGCCTCACCGTGACGTTCTCGGAGAACTGAAAAACAACTGCCGTGCGCTTGGAATTGAATTTGGTGCATCTTCCCACCGTGCAGAGCATTGGTTTTTTATGGACGGTGGAAAAAACTTCGACAGCGATATAAAAGAACCGCTCCAAAGGGGGGACTTATACTGGCCGTCAATGCCGTCGGCGGAATTACACGATATTTACAGCAAGCCAGAACCATCCGAGGAATATTTGCAGGACTGGCTTGTTCGCTGCTGTGAGCTCGTGGATAATTACCGTCCGAAAATAGTGTATTTTGACTGGTGGATACAGCACAGCTCATTCAAACAGTATCTGAAAAAATTTGCGGCATATTACTACAACCGTGCCACTGAATGGGGCAGTGATGCTGTCATTAACTATAAGCATGACAGCTTTTCGTTCGGCTCGGCAGTTCCCGATGTTGAGCGTGGTCAATTTGCTGAAAGGAAGCCTTTCTTCTGGCAAACAGATACTGCCGTTGCACTCAATTCATGGTGCTATACCGAAAACAATTCCTATCGTCCTGCCGAAGATATTATTTGCGATTTAGTGGATATTGTCAGCAAAAATGGCTGTCTGCTGCTGAATATCGGTCCTAAAGCAGACGGAACAATCCCCGATGAGGACAGGAATATTCTGCTTAACATCGGAAAATGGCTCAAAATCAATGGTGAAGCCATCTACGGCACAAAGCTCTGGAGAAAATCCGGTGAAGGGCCGACTGAAATACCGGAAGGACAGTTCACCGACGGAATAAAAAAGAATTTTACTCCGCAGGATATTCGCTTTACAACTGCAAACGGTTATCTTTATGCTATCGTACTGAGATCCTCCGAAAACGGAGATTATGTCATAAATTCTCTCGGAATACAGCCTGCATATCAGCGTGACAATTTCAGCGGAATCATCAAAAGCGTCACTGTTCTCGGTACAGATGAAAATCCGAATTGGGAAAGGCTGCCCGACGGACTTCATATTAAAACAAATTATAAAAACAGCGGATACCCAATCGTTTTCAAGATCGACATTGATTAAATCTTATTACTTATCTATCACAGCACTTTAACACGTGCTGTAATTTTTTGCCTAAATCATATTCATCTGCATATCATATTCAAACCATGCAAACGTTGAGTTTGTTAGCTGTCTCTTATACACATCTCCGAGCCCACGAGACTAGGCATGATCTCGTA
>ERZ1026977.724-NODE-724-length-15121-cov-8.077393_pt1 | contig 15121 bp, 20 predicted proteins | sample MGYA00519292_ERZ1026977 | MGnify/ENA primary metagenome ERZ1026977 (study PRJEB26926, sample SAMN06164410) | human gut metagenome | biome: ENVO:00009003; feature: ENVO:2100002; material: ENVO:00002003 | host: Homo sapiens | place: USA | collected 2012 ... | reverse complement strand
AAAAACAAACCGCATAAAAATGCGGTTTGAAAGAAATATGGTCGAGGTGACAAGAATTATAAAAGCTGTTTTCTGTATATTCGCAGGAAGTGTTTAAATTGCTATTAAAGCCTTATGCAATGCAGATTCACGGACTTTTAATTGCTGAAACATTTCGGGTCGTTTTTTCTTAAATGACAAAAAATCGTGTACAAATCGTGTACAGATATTACTTGATATTATTAAGAATGCTCACCGCCCGTTCCTCTTCTCGTGGGTACAGGTGGGCGTATGTTTGCCATGTTTGTTGAACGTCCGCATGACCGAGTCGCCGTGCAATTTCCTGTATGTTGATGCCTTCATTAATCAACAGGGTAGCGTGGGTGTGGCGGAAGTCGTGTATTCTTATATGCGGAAGCTCAGCAAGCGCAGCGTATCTTATATTGTGTGTGTCAAGCGAAGCGTCGGGCAGGTAACTGATACCGCCGCAAACCCTATAATCTTCAGTAAAATTTTTATCTGCTTGCTGACGTTTCTTGTGCTCGTTGAGTATTTTCAACAGTGGCAGAGGTATTTGCAGTGAACGATACGACGATTTGTTCTTAGGTGGGGTTTCTGTTATCTTGCCTTTTATTTTCTGTGATATGGAGCGGCGGATATTAAGTGTATTACCCGTTATATCGGACCATTTCAGCGCATTGATTTCACCTTTGCGTGCACCGGTGTAGAAAGCAATGGAGAAAAACACATAGTACCCCCATTCGGTAATCGTGTCTTTTTCTTCACACATTTTCTTGACAACGCTTATATATTTCAGATACTGATCGGCTGTGTAGTAATGTAGCTTGTCCTCCGGTGTCTCAAAATACACCTCCTTAAAATTGCCCACAGCTAAAAGTGGATTTTTAGGCAGGTAGTCCATTTTTACAGCATAATTCAGCAGAGCTCTGAGTTCGCCGTAATAATTCTGTAATGTTTTGAGCTTATATCCTTTTTCGGATAGTATGTTCTTCCACTTCTGAAGCTGAGCCGTGTTGAGCTTGTTTAATTTAATATCAAACAGATACGGCTTTACAGAGGCGTTTATATTATCGTTGATCTTTGCAAGCGATGTTTCTCTGACTTCGCCCTTTTTCGTGATGTAATATTCGGCGTACAGCTCTTCCAAAGTCATAGAAGATACAGGTGCTTCTTTCGATTTTGAATAGGCACTCATCAGTTCGGCTTCAAGCTGTTTTGCTTCTGCCGCTCCGTAAGTGATACGGGTAAGCTGACGTGCTACACCGGTCCTGTCAATATAGTTTATGCGAACTCTGTATTGTTGCAAACCGTCTTTTTTTACGCTTGTTTTGTATATCGGCATTTTAACACCTCCTAATTTATTTATTTCAATCCACGCCCTCAGAGGAGGGCGACATTACCACCCTGAATATCACTTTCAGCAAGGCAAATTTCAATCCACACCCTCATACAAAGGGCGACCATCGCTAAGGTCGTGAAATGCTACCTTAGCGGTTCTTTATTGTTTTGCTTTCCTTGGCCTATAAACATAGCCTCTTTGTATTTTTTCACGCACATCGGCTAATGCGGCTTTACATCTATTACGGACATCCTCGGTTACATTTTCATCTTCAATTGTTTTTAGATAATATTCTTCTGCGGATTTTGTATCAATTTTTACATAAACGTCACCGATTCTTATATAATCACTTGAGTTTGTACCTGCGTCTACTTCGATACACTTTTTAAGCATTTGTATTGCTTTGTCAAATTGGTACTCAGCATCGTATATATTGGCAAAAGTTGAGTAGAGATGCCACTTTGAATATAACACCGCACCAATGCGGTTAGTTATCGGTGGCAAATCTGTAGGGGATTCTAAAAATAATTCCCAATACTTTATAGCCAATGGACGCTCTGCCGCATGCATACGTGCGTATGTAGTAGCAACGGCTAAAACGTCTAACGGCTCACGTGAATTGTTATAAACACTTAAAATGAAATTGTTAAGAAATCGTCTACAGTTGCCTAAGACACATTCGGAGGAGCTGCTCATATAAATCAATCGCTCTTTGGAACCAACCTTTGTGTAAGCTTTTTGTAGGAAATCTTCGATAAAGTCACTTTCATCTTGCGATAAATCAAATTTTGATTTACAGCTGTCACATACTAAAAACTCGGTGCGCACTTTTTCGGTTTTACAAAGCAGACAATGCTTTGTCATAATGTTGTCAATCATATATTTGAAAGGTGCAGATCCCTTATAATACGTTGCGTTTTTAGTCGCCGTAAGGGCTTTTGCGGCAAGGTCATATCTGCCTATTTCATTTAGTGTTTCAATCAGTTCAATGTATATCGAGGCATTATCGGGTTGCATTTTAAGAAGCCTGGTATAAGTGTTGATTGCCTCAGCAGGATTATTACCGTTTTTGTATAATTCCGCAAGCATAAAGAGCATTTGCATTTTTGTATAAAAAGGATTGCTGTAATTACCGTCTATGTATGATTTTAATAATTCTGCGGCTTTGCTGTGGTTTTCTCCGAGATTTTTATATATGATAGCCAAAGCAAGTTTGTCGTGTGCGTTGTTGCTTGTCTTGCATTTTTCAATGACTTCGTTCAACTCGCTTTCAGTATCATCTAAATATTCCTTGTCAAATGAGCTTACGCCTTGTGCAAATTTGACATTATCGTATAAATGGTCAGGATCATGGATTTCATACTGCTTTTGTTTTAAAAATTTAATCCACTCCGATGGAGCAGGGGTGATGGTGTGTATTCCGTCATTTTCGTATTTTAATAACGGCTTAACATTCATTATTGCAAACTCGATAGCCGATAGCGTAACAGAAAAGCAGTCATTGCCTGACATAATGGCTTCTTTTGCATTTTCGATAGCATTTTCAGCAACTAAAATACGTTTCTTAAATTCATTACGTTCCATTTTCACCTCGTTATTTCAAACGCTTAATAACAGCGACTGCTTTTCCGATTATCCTTATAGTTTCAAGTTCTTCATTTAAATATACGAAAGGTGAATATCGGGGATTTTCGGCTTGTAATACGAGTTTATTTTCGCCCTTGTAATAGTATACACGCTTTAATGTAGCTTCATCATCTATAATAACAGCCGCTATTTCTCCGTTTTCAACAATAGGAGCTTCCCGAATAAGAACGGTGTCTCCGTTTTCAATGCCCGCATTTATCATACTATCGCCCTGAGCTGTAAGACAGAAGTCCGCTCCATAGCTCTCGTCTACTTCAACGTATGTTTCGTGCTCTTCGTCGGCGAATATCGGTTCTCCACAAGCAATTTTGCCAAGCATGGGGAGTTTTATTTTCTTGACAGGTTTAATATTTGAATATTTTGAAACGTCTATTTCATCTTCGCTTGCCGACATTTCTTCGCCTGTGATAAGGGAAACCGGGTTCATTTCTAACACTTTTGCAAGTTTTGAAATTTTATCTCTTTTCATATTAGAAATAAAACCGTCCTCCCATTTTTTTACTGTGCTTTTACTGACACCTACGGCATTACCTACTTCTTCAAGTGTTAAGCCGAGTTCAGTACGTTTTTTATTTATAAGTTCACCTATATTCATATAAGATAACCTCCTTGCTTGGTTTTCTTTATTATATCATGTGAGTTTCAAAAATGCAACTATTTTTTCCGATTTAGGCTAAAAAGTTTCCTAAAGGGGTTGACAGGTTACATATTTTGTGATATACTCAAAGTGTCCTAAAGGAAACAGAAAGGAAGTGATAAGGTGAATGTTAATGATTTATATGCTGAAATCGCAAGGTGTGGATTAACTGTTCCCAAACTTGCAGAACGCATAAAGCTGGATAAAAAAACGCTGTATTCTCGTTTGAAAGGCGAAACATCGTTTAAACAGCCGGAAATAGCAAAGATTTCAGAAGTCCTTGATTTATCTAAGGATAAGATATTCGCTATTTTTTTTGCCGATTCAGTTTCCTAAAAGAAACTGCCACAACAACCGGAGGAGGTGAAGAAATGCTGTTAAATCTGAAAACAGAGATAGCCCGAAAACGTTTGTCTGCCGCAAAAATAGCGGAGTATATCGGTATAACGCCAAAAACCATGTCGTGCAAGGTAAACGAAAAAACTGAATTTACTCGTTCTGAGATGTTTGCAATACATAGTCGATTTTTCCCTGATGCAGATATGCGCTACCTGTTTTATTCGGAAAATGACAAAATGAAAGAGAGCAAATCACTTTAACAGTAATCTACTCTCCCAACATTTCGAGCTTTTCAGCTCATCGCTTTATCACTTTGATTTCTTTGAAGGTGTCTGTGATAAAGCACTTCCGGCAACACTTTTGGTGTTTTTGCCATAGCGATTGTCACTAAGAATTTTAGACGCTTTAGTGGCAACAGCTTTTGAAGTTGTTTTATTAGCCATAGCTTTTCCTCCTTTCGCAATTAGTATGGTTGTATTATACCACATATAGTTGCAAATGTCAAGAGGATAACAATATATTGTGCTAAAATGCGCCTGAATTGGACTGAAACGATTTAAAACAGCTTAAAACAGTATAAAATGGCAAAAAATAATCCGTTATGTGGCTTAGTGAACCATAAATAAAATAAAGGAGGAATTAAACATGACAAAGCACAGAGTAAGAGTACCGCAGGTAGCGGATATATCGGCGGCGATACGTCTTTATTATGAGCACACCGAGATAGGCAATAAGGACATCAGGGCTATTTTCGGCGATATGGGAAACGGCAGAATCGGCAGGCTTAAGCAGCTTGTGCTTGAAGCAATGCACGAACGAGGCACAGTGCACTATAACGCACAGTACGTCAACACAGAGGTTGCTTATGACGTTTGGGGAATAGACATCAAGCGTCTTGAGCGTGGTATTGAACGGCTGAATAAGCTGAATATCGAGGTGACGATATGAAAATAGCTAAGATAATCGCCTACATAATCGCCCAGCTACTGAGAGCATGGGTAACAGCAATGGCGGCGATTGCAATCTACTGCCCGATGTCAGCGTTAGCATACGCCGAGCGTGGCTACAAGGCTATCGGCGGCGAAATGCTCCCCGTTGCAATAGTCGCTGTTGCGGTGTGGTACGGGCTTGGGTGGCTTATGAAGGTATGGTATAAGGATATGATAGGAGGCGGACACGATGACAGATCTTGAGCGAATCGCCAAAGAAGCCACCGATCACGGCATGAGCTACGGCGAGTATGTTGCGTGGAAGGCAAGAGCCACAATTGATCAACAGCAAAACTACCGCCGGGCAAGACAGGTGGCGGAGATACGGAGAAAGAGAGGGAAGAAGGAATGAAGTTTAAAGTTAGCACAACGGTTACTTCCTATAAAGAGGTAATGGCAATTATTCAGGCACTTGCCGGCGTTGTAAACAATATCAATGTAACAGACTGTGAGAGCGAGGAGGACGAAGACGACGATGATTAGATATGACAAGCCGATTATCAAGACTGCCGCAGAAATGAAGCCCGGCGACATCTTCCGTACCGAGTATGGCAATTACGGCAACTGGCGCGAGTTTGTGTTTGAAAGCTGTAATGCATACCTTTTCGATATGACAGAAATACACTTCCATAGAAAAGGACATACGCAAAGCGAAACGTGCTACAGTATGACAAGCATAAACAAAGAAGTCTATGAGGTTGTCGGTAGAGAGTAAAAAAAGAGCTCCCCGGAGGGAGCAAAGCAAATTTTACACAAGACCAGTATAACACTGGCAGGAGAAAAAGTCAATGGATATCAAAGAAAAACTTACAGCTGAGCTGACAGACGCAAAGCTCGGCAAATACGAAAACGTTGTTAAGCCCTATGTGCTTGACGAGATCTGCATTTTTGCAAAGCAGAACAGCGAATTTGCACAGGCTATAGAGCAGTCGGACAAGTCTTTTGCCAACTGCCTCAAGGCAAGCGTTGCAGGAGCAAAAGAACACATATCTGACCTTGATTGTTACAAGCGTGCTGTAGCGTTTTACTTTCCCGGTGCGGATATAAAATGCGCTATGACGCTTGATCTCGGTGACGGCGGATTCAGCAACAGCGAAACGTCCACAGAAGCAGACAGCGGCAAGCTACAGCTTGACCTTGACAGCCTGCTCGACTTCTGAGGTGCGGCAGTATGACAAGAAAAGAAGCCGAAAGCTATACAGACAATTTTCCGCCGCTTACAGCAGAGCTTGAACGTGAGCTTAGAAAGACATTGCCGATTAAGTATCTTATTATAGATAATGACGGCACAGCATATTGCACGGCATGCGAAGAAAAGCTGTATCCCGGTGAGTATGACAGCTCGATCAAACACAGACAGACTACCGTATGCTCGCACTGCGGCGAAACTGTCACTGCGATATACAATCATCACAACTTTCACGGCGCGGTTGTTGAGTGCAAATCAAATGTCGGAGTATTTTTGTCAGACGGCAAAACTGATAATCTGTACATACGTTTCTATACGGTTACGTTGTTTTTTAATGCTCGTGAAATTATGCCGCATATCGCAATCAATGAGGTTCAGCGGTATTTGTTCACGGCAAATCAGGCGTTCCGTTATGGTCCTAAATACGCATGGGAGAGTAAAAACGGTTACTACACAAAGATAGTGACAGGCTGGGGGCTGCGAGCGAAATTTAGCGAGCCTGTATTTCTGAATTATAGCGATTACAGCTTCGTTAATTTTCCTGCATTAAAAGGAACAGCTTGTGCTCATTCGGCAATAAGTGAGAACTTCGGAAGCATATCATATCTGAAATTCTGGCAGGCGCACAAAAATGTTGAGGCACTCATTAAGTGTGGCTTATATGGCAGTGCTAAGTACAACGAAGACATAATCGACTGGGCCGAAACCGAACCGCACAAAATGCTCGGCGTAACAAAAGATGTTATGCGGGCAATCCGCAAAGGGCAAATCGGGTACAGAGACTATCTTAGAATAAAAAAAGAATTTCCCAAGATTACCAACCTTGACCGTCTTATAGAAACAAATAAACATATAGGATATTCATTTGGTATACTCGACAACCTCAAGAAGAAACTCAAGACCGACAAATACGAAATTGCGAAGTACATTTTAAAGCAGAATGTATATATCAACGATTATTCGGATTATGTCCGTATAATGCAGAGCTTCAACGCCGATTTCAGCGACAGACAGATATGCTTCCCGAAAAATCTTAAAGCGGCTCACGATCGTGCAGAAGCTATGCGACAGGCACGGGAGCTTGAAGAAAAAGCGAAGAAAAACGCTAAATTTGCCAAGCAACTGAACGCTCTGAAGTTGAAGCGGAAAATGCTTGAGTTTGCAACCGATGAATACTTTATTCGTCAGCCAGACAGCACGGACGAAATAGTCGTCGAAGGTCAGAAGCTAAGCCATTGTGTCGGCGGCTACGCCGAAAGACACGCAACCGGCAAGCTGACGATTATGTTTCTTCGCCGAAAATCCGCACCGGACGAGCCGTACTACACGATGGAGGTATCAAACGACTATAAAATAGTCCAGTGCAGAGGTTATAAAAACAACTGGGTTACAAACGGCGGGCAGGAAAAGCCACAGGAAATAATCAATGTAGAGAAGAAATATCAGCAGTACCTTGACGGTATTGCGGCGAAAAAATCAAAAACAAAATCAAGGAGGAAAACAGCATGATAATTCCCGGACTTCGCACACCGCCTGCGGATACAGAAAAGGCGGTAACAGACGATTACGTCAAGGCAGCAAACCTTAATTACCGCATCAAAGCGGCGGCACAGGTGGCACAGCAGAGCCTGTATGAGATGTGCAAGGGCTTTAAAGAAATGAGGGACAGCAAGCTCTATAAGGAACTGGGGTATAACACATTCGAGGATTACTGCGAAAAGGAAACAGGACTAAAAAAAGTTCAGGTGTACAGTTACATTAAAGTTATCGAAAAGTTACCCGAAAGTTTTGTTCAGTCGACTGTACAAATTGGTGTTCAGAAACTCTATCTTTTATCTTCCCTTTCTGAAGAAGAACGCACGGAGATAACCGAAAAGAACGACCTTGAGAACACCTCCGTCCGTGAGCTTGAACAGCAGATACGGCAGATAAAAGCGGAAAAGGACAAGGCGGTAGCCGAAGCATCCGCCGCCGAAGCCGAAGCATCCGCCGCCGCTCAGCAGGCGAAATCACTTGAAAAAGCCAAGAACGCACTGTCACAGCAGATAGCGGCACTCGAAGCCGAGATAAAGGAGCTTGAAAACCGCCCTGTTGAAGTTGCGGTCGAGCCGGCTAAGGACGGTGTTATGGACAAGACAGCGTTTGATAATATCTGCAAAACTTACGAGCAGCAGCTTGACAAGGTGCAGGAGGACGCATTACAGGATACTATCCGCTTAAACCGTGAGCATACGGAGCAGATGAACAGTCTTAAAGCCGAAAGCGAAAAGAAACTTGAAGAACTCCGCAGTCAACTTGAAGCTGCTAAGCGTGAGCAGTCGGAACTTACAGTGAGCGTACCCGACAGCAAGGAAACGTTTAAAGCGTACCTTGCAACAGCTATTGATGCGGCAAAGCGGTTATGCGAGTTTATCGGCAATAATTCCGCAGACAGTAATCACGATCTGTTTGTCAGCAAAGCAAAGCAGTTTTTCGAAAAAATGACGGAGGAAATCGTATGAGCAGTACATTATATGATATAACCGGCAGATTCGCCGAGCTTTTCGATGCGTTTGACGCTATAAATGACTATGAACCGGATACCAATGCGGACGGTGAGTATATAGACGATGACGGCGAGGTCATCGCTGACCTTGAAGCATACAAAGCCGATATGCTGACAATGTGGTTTGACACTCTCGAAGGCATTGAGGGCGAGTTCAATGAAAAAGCCGAGAATGTTGCCTGCTTCATTAAAAACCTTGAACGTGAAGCGGACAGCCACGAGCTTGAAGCTAAGGAACAGACGGCAAGAGCAAAAACCAAGCGTAAAAAGGCAGAGTTCCTGAAAAAGCGCCTGCTACAGGATATGCAGGCGATGAAACTGAAAAAGGTCGATATGCCGAGAGCAAAAATAACGTTCTCCGAGGGACGTGACAGTGTGATTATTGACGATGAGCGGAAGTTTATCGATTATGCCGAAGCGTATAACGATTCACTTATAAAGTACAGTGATCCGACAATACGTAAGTCAGAGGTCAAGAAGCTGCTCGACAGCGGAGAAAAGCTCCCTGCCGTACATCTTGAGAAAAAGCCGTATATAACGATAAAGTGAGGTAGCTATGAGCAATATATTTACACCCGTAACAAGAAAGAAATCAAAGGCGAGAATTGCGGTCATGGGACCGTCGGGAAGCGGTAAAACGCTTTCGTCGCTCTATCTCGCAAAGGGCATAACAGGCAACTGGGGCAAGGTTGCCTTTATAGATACAGAACACGAGCGTGGCAGATTCTATGCCGATCGTCACGATCTCGGCACGGGAGAATTTCTCTATGCCCCGCTTACACCGCCGTATTCGCCCGAAAAGTACATAGAGTACGTCAGACAGGCGGCTGAGGCGGTCGGGGAGGACGGCGTAATAATAGTGGACAGCTTTTCACACGCATGGGATAACGAGGGCGGAGTGCTTGACATCAAATCACAGATAGCACAGCGTCAGGGAAAGAACGATTATACCGCATGGGACGAGGCAGGAAAGATACAGAACAATCTTGTCAATACCATACTGTCGGTCAACTGCCACACAATCATTACACTGCGTACCAAGATGGGCTATGCTATGGAAATCAACGACAGGGGCAAGACCGTTCCCGTCAAGATAGGACTTGCGCCGGTACAGCGTGATAACACCGAGTATGAATTTGATATAGCCTTTCAGATAAACCGTGAGCATATCGCAAGTCTTTCAAAAGACACAACATTCCTCGATAAGTGGTCGGGTGTTATCACCGAAGATTTAGGTGCTCAGCTCGGCGCATGGCTCAGCGAGGGTGCAGAGCCCGACAGATGTGAAGAATGCGGCGCTGTCATTATGCCGACACCTAAGCATACGGTAGCGGAAATGGTTGAAAGCTCGGTTGCAAAATTCGGCAGAAAGCTGTGCATAGCGTGTGCAAAGAAGGAGGTCGAAAAGCAGAATGCCGCTAAGACCGTATCAGAGTGAGCTTGTCGAGCAGACAAGGCAGGCGTGGCGTGAGGGTTATCACGCTCCCTGCATTGTTCTCGGGTGCGGCGGCGGTAAGTCGGTGATAGTAGCGGAGATAGCACGGCGGACTACATTCAACGGGAAAAAGGTGTTGTTTCTTGTACACAGGCAGGAGCTTGTTCAGCAGATAATAAGGACGTTCATACGCTGGGGCGTTGATATGAACTACTGTGACGTGATGATGGTGCAGACGGCATCACGGCGGATAAAAAAGCTTTCGAAGCCTGCGCTTATCATTACAGACGAAAATCACCACAGCCTTGCGCTGTCGTACAAGAAAATCTATGACGCTTTCCCCGATGTGCTTCGTGTGGGGGTAACGGCAACGCCTGTCCGCCTGAACGGTGACGGTCTGGGTGATGTCAACGACAAGCTGATAATCGGGCCGTCTACCAAATGGCTTATTGATCACAACTGCCTTGCGCCGTATGACTACTATGCGCCGTCCGTAGCCGACTTATCGGGGCTTCATATCAAAATGGGCGAGTTTGTTACGGCGGACGTTGAAAAGGCGATGATCAAAAAGGCTGTATTCGGTGATGTTATCGGATACTACAGACAGCTTGCAAACGGTAAGAAAGCCGTCTGCTACTGCTCAAGCGTCAGGCATTCAATTGCAACTGCCGAAGCGTTCCGAGAAGCAGGCATAAACGCCGTACACATTGACGGTACAACTCCCGATGCAGAGCGTAATCGTATTATTTCGGATTTCAGAGCAGGACGGATAACGATACTTTGCAATGTCGATTTAATATCGGAGGGCTTTGACGTTCCCGACTGCGAATGTGCGATATTGCTCCGTCCCACTCAATCTCTTACGCTGTACATTCAGCAGTCAATGAGATGTATGCGCTATCGACCGGGCAAGCGTGCGATAATTCTTGATCATGTCGGCAATTACGCACGCTTCGGAATGCCCGATGATGACCGCCTGTGGTCGCTCGAAAAACGCAAGCGCAACATAAAGAAAGAAGCTGCAGAGAATGCCGAAAAGGTGAAACAGTGTCCCGAATGTTACTATACATTCGGAGCGCCGCCGCCCGGTCAGCCCTGTATCTGCCCTCACTGCGGATATGTTTTCCCGGTAAAGAGCCGTGAGATAGAAACAAGCGAAAGTACCGAGCTTATTCATATCGAGGGCTTCAGGCTGGATTTCAGCAGTCCCGATGATTGTTCGTCCTATTCCGATCTGCTTGCATACGCAAAGAAGAAAGGGTATCAGAGGGGCTGGGCGTTTTACGAAGCAAGAAAGAGAGGTTTTATCTATTGACAGAAGAACACAGTATCCAGAATGCTGTCAGACGTGCGCTGTCCGAGAACGGTTGTGTGATATTCCGCATTAACGTCGGCAAGGGCAGAACATTTGACGGCAGATATTTCGACACGGGCGTACCGGTCGGATTTTCAGACCTGTTCGGCGTAAGGCAGTCGGACGGAAAGGCAATATTCATAGAGGTAAAGACAAAAACGGGACGTATTCGCCCCGAACAGAAGAATTTTATTGAAAAAATGCGCCGTTCGGGTGCTGTTGCAGGTATATGCAGAAGCACAGAAGACGCAATAAGACTTATAACGGAGGATAAATAATATGGCATTTTCACAGAACAATTCAGCGGCTACGAGTGCACTCAAGCCCGAAGGCAGATATGAAACGATAATCACAAGCGTAGACGAGAAAACATATAAGAGCGGCAGTACATCGCTGAGCTTCAGACTGACGATAAGGAATGATATTCCGGAGCAGAAATACGGCAACGCCTGCTTGTTTTATCAGATATGGAAGGCTAAAGAGCCTACAAAGGAAGACCTTGCGGTAAACGGCTATACGTTCGGCAGACTTATGGCAGTAGGCAAGGCCGCAAAGCTCACTGACGGCAAGGAATACAAGGATCTTGCGGAATACTGCGACGATCTTGTCGGCAAGTGTGTGATAGCTGTAGTAAAGCACGAAACGGACGATAAGGGCACCACAAGAGAAAAGGTAAGCTATCTTGAACCGACACAGCACCCCGACTGCAAGCATAAGTTCAAGACCGCCGTGACCGCCGATACCGTATCAGCGCCGAAAAACGAGAGCTTTGCGGCAACCGCAACAACGGAAGCAGTTACGGAAGATGACGGTGACTATCCGTTCTGATGGGGGAAATAATGTACGAATATATTCCCGATGAGCTTAAAAAACTCTCAAACTGGGTGTGCTGGCAGGCTGTACCCGATGAGGCAGGCGGTAAGATAAAAAAACTTCCGATCAATCCTCATACGGGTGACCTTGCCCGCTCCAACGATCCGTCCACATGGTCGGATTTCAATACGGCTGTAGCGGCTTCGGTAGGTTTCGCAGGCATCGGATTCATGTTCGGAAACTGTGAGTATTTCGGTGTGGATATTGACGGAGTGGGTGACGAGATAGCCGCATTCAAAACCGGCGAAAACAACATTATCACCGAATTTATAACGACACTCCAGTCATATACCGAGCTGTCGCAGTCCGGCAAAGGCATTCACATAATCTGCAAAGGAAACCTGCCGAAGCAGGGGCGCAGACGAGGCAATGTCGAAATGTACGAAACAGGCAGATTTTTCGTTATGACGGGCAATCCGTGCGCCGAATATATGGATATAAACGAATGCACAGAGGCTATCAAGGCATTGCACGAAAAGTACATAGGCGGAGGGCGTGAGCCTTCCGCTGTACCCCGTGCTTATGCGCCGGCACTTCCGGCAACCGCAAATGATATTATAACTCTCGCCGGAAAAGCAAAGAACGCACCACGCTTCAATGCACTTATGCAGGGCGATTATTCAGGATATGTGTCACAGTCTGAGGCTGATATGGCGCTTTGTAATATGCTTGCGTTCTGGTGCAGGTGTGATGCGGATATGATGGACTGTATATACAGACAGTCGGGGCTTATGCGTGAGAAATGGGACAGACGGCAGTCGGGCAGTACCTACGGTGCAATAACGATACAAAAAGCCATAGCCGACTGTGAAAAGGTATACGAACCGGCACAGAAATCACCGCAGTTTACGGCAAGGTTCACAGGTGAAAGCTCTGTTGTACACGCAAAGCTCGATACGGCACAGGACGAGCCTGTAAAGCTGTACACATTTGACGATACAGGGAACGCAGAACGGCTTATAGACTTATTTGGCAAGGAGATCCGCTACAGTTATACAGACAAGCGCTGGCTGTATTATGACGGCAGGAAGTGGTGCTACGACAACAGCGGAACAATAGAGCGCATAGCCGATAAGGCTGTACTTGCAATGAAGGCAGAGGCTAAGGCATATGAGCAGATGGACGCTGAGGACGGCGGAGATATGGCAAAGAGCTTTGAAAAACACCTGAAATCAAGCCGAAGCAACAAATCGAAATCTGCAATGCTGAAGGAAGCACAGCATCACGTTCCGATAGTGCCGGCACAGATGGATAAGTACAAGATGGTGCTTAATACTCCGAGCGGTGTTCTTGACCTGAAAAGCGGTACGCTGAGTGAGCATAAGCCGGAAGCATATTTTACCCGTATCACGTCGGCGGAGTACACGAGCAACGCCGACTGTCCGCAGTGGCTGAAATTTCTTGACGAGATATTCGGCGGCGACAAGGACCTTATACGATATGTTCAGAAGGCGGTCGGCTATTCGCTGACAGGCTCAACGGCGGAGCAATGTGTATTCTTCCTGTTCGGCACGGGCAGAAACGGAAAATCAACGTTTCTTGATATTATCCGTGCAATTATGGGCGACTACGCAAGCAATATCCAGCCGGAAACAATAATGGTACGCAGTAATCAGAGCAGTGCCATAAACAGCGATATAGCACGTCTTAAAGGCGCAAGGTTTGTTACGTCTGTAGAGCCTAACGAGGGCGTGCGTATCAACGAGGGTCTGCTGAAGCAGCTTACAGGCGATGATATAGTTACTGCCCGCAAGCTGTACGGCGATGAGTTTGAGTTCAAGCCCGAATTCAAGCTGTGGATGGCGACTAATCATAAGCCGATAATCAGAGGCACAGACACAGGTATCTGGCGCAGAGTGCATATGATACCGTTCACTGTACAAATACCCGAAGAAAAGAAAGACCCACGTCTTAAATATAAGCTGTGCCGTGAGCTGCCCGCTATCTTCCGCTGGGCAGTAGAGGGGTGCATACTATATCAGGCTGAGGGACTGCATATGCCGAAGGCGGTAGTCGCTATGGTCAAGGAATACCGCAGAGAGATGGATGTTATCTCCGCTTTTGTCGAGGACAGGTGTACAGAGGGCAAGGACCGCTATGCGCAGGCTAACGTGCTTTATGCGGCGTATGCGCAGTGGTGCGATGACAATAACGAGTATAAGATGTCAAATACGAAGTTTGGCATAGAGCTTGCAAAGCGTTTTCCGAAAACGAGCAGTCGCAGGGGCAACACAAACGCTAAGTTTTATATCGGAATTTCACTTGACGGATAAGGAGGTGTTTCGGGTTGTTGCGGGTTTTCGGGTTTTTCTAACCTTTCATACGAAAAATGAAAAAAAATATATAAAAGGTATTGGGAAACGGCTCAAACCCGCAACACCCGCAACAAGATATTATGAAAAAGATAAATTTCAATGATTCAGCAACATTTGAAAAGCTGGAGCATATGGCATACGAAAACACGCTTGATTATACCGACTTTCCGCCTGCCGAGTATAAATACTTCGATAAGCTGTCACAGCTCGGCAGTATCTACCGCAGTGGTCAGCTTCCGAAGGGACTTTGCAAAGAGCGTAAGGACGCATATCTTTGTGATTATCGCAAGGACGCAGACAAAACACGGAAAAATCACGAGGCAGAGGTCGGATACCAGGAGAATATACGAAGGTCGGACGAGCTGAGATGTGAGATCAACAGCACAAGAAATCACGATGTCAAGCTGATGCTTGCACTGAGGTGTATCTGTCTCTTATACACATCTGACGCTGCCGACG
>ERZ1026977.721-NODE-721-length-15195-cov-10.946037_pt1 | contig 15195 bp, 14 predicted proteins | sample MGYA00519292_ERZ1026977 | MGnify/ENA primary metagenome ERZ1026977 (study PRJEB26926, sample SAMN06164410) | human gut metagenome | biome: ENVO:00009003; feature: ENVO:2100002; material: ENVO:00002003 | host: Homo sapiens | place: USA | collected 2012 ... | reverse complement strand
GAGATCATGCCTAGTCTCGTGGGCTCGGAGATGTGTATAAGAGACAGATTTAAAATCGTTGTGAATTATTAAATTAATTTGATATACTCTTACAGAAAAGGAAATTTGCAATTTGAAAAAGTTATTTCGTTTCTTTAAAAACTATAAAAAGGAAATGATTTCCGCTCCAATATTCAAATTTTTTGAGACAATAACAGATATTGCCATTCCTTTATTAGTCGCAAATATGATTGACATAGGTGTAAAAAATCACGATGTTAGTTATATCGCAATTTGGGGTGCAGTTGTAATTGTTTTAAATATTATTGGCATTGCAAGTGCTATTTTATGCGCTAAATTTTCCGCTAAAGCTTGTTCTGGCGTAAGTTATGAAATAAGGAAAAATATGTATGCGCATATCAACACTTTTTCACACGCTGAGCTAGACAAATTTGGAACGGCAACTTTAAACAACCGTATAACACACGATGTTGCAAGAATAGACACTGCCCTTGGAATGTTTTTAAGAACAGTTATGAGAACGCCATTTTTGATTGTTGGTTCAACAATCATTGCTATGATTATAGATATCAAATTGTCACTATTGTTCTTAATTGTTGCCCCTATAATCTTCCTCGTTGTGTTTATCATTTTGAAAAAAACTGAGCCATTATATGATGAATCTCAAAAAAATTTAGATAAGGTTTCTGAAATTACGAGAGAAAATTTACAAGGCGTTAGAGTTATAAGAGCATTCAATAAACAAGATTATGAAGAAGAAAGGTTTGCAACAGCAGCAAAAAAACTGAGAAAATCTTCCGTCAAAGTTGTATCAATTTCATCATTGATGAACCCAATAACTTTAACAATCCTTAATTTTGCTATTATCGCAGTTATGTGGTTTGGCGGCGTTCAAGTCAATGTTGGAAGTTTAAGCCAAGGCCAATTAATTGCCTTTGTAAACTATTTAATTCAAATTTCTACCGCTTTAATTTCGCTTGCAAATTTAATAATAGCCTTTATTAAAGCATTTAATTGCGCAAACAGAGTTAATGAAGTTTTTGATACTAAACCTTCAGTTGTTGAAACAAATCACGATATGATTGAAATTGCGACAACTCCAGATACTCCAAAAATTGAATTTAAAAATGTTAGTTTTGCTTATTCAAATTCAGCAAAAATGGCAGTTAAAAACTTAAGTTTTAAAGCATACCCTGGGGAAACCATCGGCATTATTGGCGGAACTGGAAGTGGAAAAAGCAGCGTTATCAATTTGATTCCACGCTTTTATGATGCAACGCACGGCCAAATATTAATTGATGGCGTGAATGTTAAAAACTATAGTTTTGCACAGCTTCGTGGAAAAATTGGTCTTGTTCCACAAAAGGCAGTTTTGTTTAAAGGAACATTAAAAGAAAATTTACATTGGCGCAAGCAAGATGCAACGCTTGAAGAGATGCAAAAAGCAATTAAAATTTCTCAAAGTGAAGAGTTTGTTAAAGATTTGCCAGATAAATTTAATTTCAGAGTTCAACCAGGCGGCAAGAACTTTTCTGGTGGCCAAAGGCAAAGGTTGACAATCGCAAGAGCGTTAGTAGGCGACCCTGAAATTTTGATTATGGACGATAGTGCTTCTGCCCTGGATTTTGCAACAGATGCAAACTTAAGAAAAGCGATTAAAAACGAAATTAACTCCACAGTTATTTTAGTATCACAAAGAGCAAACACAGTTAGAAATGCAAATCTAATAATCGTTATGGACAATGGAAACATTGTTGGAATGGGCACTCACAAAGAATTGATGGAAAATTGTGAAGTGTATAAAAATATATATCTATCACAAACAAAATAGAGAGAGAGTTATAAGTGAAAAAAGAAAACAAAAAATTAAAAAGGACAAAATTTGAAGAAAAGGAATTTCGAAGGCTTCAAAAAGCAATCGCTTCTTTGCCTAAGCCTTCTTTTAACAACCCTGAAAAAGCGCAACCAACCAAAGCGGTCAGCGTTCCAAAGATTATTCCTGCAATCTTAAAAAACAACTCTCTTGTTGTTCCATCTGAAGAAAAAGCACAAAAAATTATTGACTCACCTATCATTTTAGACACCAATTCAAAGCGAATTGAAACAGTTGCTCAAATTAGAAAACCAAAAGCAAAATCAACAATTTTGAGAACTCTTGGCTACTTGAAAAAATATTGGTATCTTCTCGTTCTTGCATTCTTGTTTGCGGCAATAAATTCTGTCTTTGAAATATTTATTCCAATTTTAATCGGCCGTGGAATTGATTATATAGTAGGACCTGGCGATGTAAATTTTGATATTTTATTAAAATATATTATCGCACTGTCTGTTTGTATTGTGGGATTTGCAATTTTTAAATGGCTTCTCGCACGCGTTTCTAATGGCATGGCTTACAAAGTTGAACAACAAATGCACAACGACATCTTTAAAAAGTTCAACAAAGTGCCGTTAAAATATATTGACAATTCCAGTCACGGCGACTTGCAAAGTCGTATGATTAACGATGTCGACTTGATAACCGATGGCTTTGTTATGGGGTTAACAACATTCTTTGACTGCCTCGCAACAATCGTTTTAACCTTGGTCTTTATGCTAAGAATAAACGTAACTATAGCTCTTATAATTATAGGAATAACTCCAATTTCTATAATCGTTGCATCAGTTATTGCCAAATTGTCGCACAAACTGTTCAAAAAACAAGCAAAATGCGTCGGAGATTTGTCTGGGACAATGGTCGAAATGGTCGGAAATCAAAAAATTGTCAAAGCATTTTTGTATGAAGACAAATCAGTAAAAAAATTCGATGATATCAATAATAAATTGAAAGATGCAAGCCAACAAGCGATGTATTATTCAACACTATCTGCCCCAATAGCAAGATTTATTAATGGCTTGCTTTATGCCACAGTGGCAATCGTGGGTTGTATGTTTGCGTTAAAAGGTCAAATGTCTGTCGGCGATATCTCTATCTTCCTATCTTATGCTAATAAATACACTCGCCCATTCAACGACATCGCAGATGTATTTGCAGACTTGCAAGCAGCGTATGCCTCCGCCATAAGAGTTTTCAACATCTTAGATATGGAGAACGAAACAAGCGATGCCGACTTGCCAGACATCAAACGTTGCACAGGCGAAGTTATTTTTGATAAAGTAGACTTTTCTTACACACCAGATAAAAAACTTATTCAAAATCTCAATTTGCATATTACAAAGGGGCAAAAGGTCGCCATTGTTGGGCCAACAGGTTGCGGGAAAAGCACACTTATCAACCTTTTAATGCGCTTTTATGATGTTGATAAAGGTCAAATTGTGGTCAGCGGCTACCCGATAAAGGAAGTTACACGCAAAAGTTTGCGAAATCAATATGGAATGGTCTTGCAAGAAACTTGGCTGTTTTCCGCTTCAATTCGCGATAATATCGCCTATGGAAAAGATAACGCCACAGACGCCGAAATCAAAAAGGCGGCAAAACTTGCAGGTGTAGACCACTTCATTCAAACAATGCCCGATGGCTATAACACAATCATCAATGAAAATGGCGACAACCTATCACAAGGACAAAAACAACTCATTTGCATTGCAAGACTTATGCTGGCAAAGCCGCCAATGCTAATTCTTGATGAAGCAACAAGTAACATAGACACTCGAACGGAACTTGCCATACAAGAAGCATTCACAAAAATGATGGAAAATAAAACAAGTTTCGTTGTTGCACACAGGCTTTCAACAATCGTTTCTTCCGATTTGATTTTGGTTATGAATAAAGGCAATATCATTGAGCAAGGCACGCACAAACAACTGCTAGCACAAAAAGGTTTCTATTACAATTTATATAACAGCCAATTCAGCAAATATTAAAAAACTCACTCGATTGAGTGAGTTTTTAGTTTTTATTCAAACATCATAATAATTAAAGCAACTAGCAAAAAGACCAACCCAAAGCCTTTAAGCATAATGTAAACTTTGTTGTTGTTTTCAACTGGCAATTTTCTTTGTTCTTCTGGCCTGCAAACGCTTGCAATCCTTCTAGCCAAAAGTGCAAGTGCAAAGCCTAAAATTGCTAAACACAAACCAACTATAACGTGAGTTTTTGCTAATCTATCTGTTAATGCGCTTAATAAAAATAAATAATTCATAACCGACTCCTTTAAATACTGAATAAGTTTAGCACATTAAATTCGCAAATTCAATAGTTTATACAAAAAATATGTAAAATTTTTTAATATTTTTTACATAATTTGCAAAAAACATTTGACTTTTGCGTCTATTAGACGCATAATGTTTCCATGAGAACTTATAAAAAAAGAATTACGCTATTTAGCGAACGCATAAAAGAATTGAGGCTTGAAAAGAATGTAAGCCAACAAGAATTAGCAAAAAAATTAGGCTTTAATAGAAGCGCGATAAGCGAATGGGAAAATCGCGGCAAAGAACCTAGTTTCATAACTCTTTGCGACTTAGCACAATATTTTGATGTCTCTATAGATTATCTTTTGGGCTACCCTGACTGCATTCAATAAATATGAATCTACAAAAGAAGAAGATTTTTAATTTTAGACCCTTGTTTTGCGTGTTTATTTCACTCATTTGTGGAATAGTTTTTTCTCGCTATATTTTGCAATCAAATTACATTTATTTGGGAATTTTTATCTTTCTTTTATTAAGTCTTTTAACATTTTGCATCTATCGCAAAAAATTTAAAGAATTATTGATAATTTTAGTTGCTTTTGCTTGTGGCTTGTTATTTTATGTTGTCGAAATGAAAGACTACAGTCCTGAACCTATCAACGGCGAACAAACAATAGTGGCAAGAGTCAGTTGTTCAAGTTCTATAAAGAGTAGATATCAATGTGTGATTCTTGATGATGTTCAAATAAACGGCGAAAGCAAAAATTTTAATATTATGCTTGTTAATTACAACACTGGCAATCTTTTTAGCGATGGCGATATCATAACAGGCAATGTTACTTTGTCTGTTGCGGAGATTTTTAATGATGAGAATTTTAATTCGTCAAATTATAGACATAATGTTAAATATGTAACAAGAGCCAATTTGAGCGAATTTGAAATAATTGGTCAAAATTTACACTTCAATGAAAGCGTTCAAAAATCTGTTAGAAATCAACTTGATAAATTTATGACAGAGGAAAATGCTGACATTTCCTTTGCTATGATGTTTGGAGATAAAAGCGAAGTAAGTTATGAAATCAAAAATTCCTTTTCAAAAAGTGGCATAGCACATATTCTTGCGATATCTGGTTTGCACGTTGGCGTTTTGGTTAGCTTTTTGATGTGGATTTTTAAAAAGTGCAAAGTCAATAAATATGTAAATTTTGGAATAATATCTGCATTTTTGATTTTGTATTGCTATTTGTGTTCTTTCTCCCCTTCAGTTGTAAGAGCTAGCGTTATGGCAATAGCCTTAATGCTTGCAAAATTGTTTGGCAAAAGATATGACAGCTTGAGTGCAATAGGCTTTGCGGGTATACTGCTTATTTTAATCAAACCTCTTTATGTTTTTGATGTTGGCTTCCAAATGAGTTTCGCCTGCGTCATAGGCATAGCAGTTTTATCTCCAACAATTTCTAAATTCTTAATGAAAATTAAAATTCCTAAATTTTTAGCAAAGCCGCTTGCTTTATCTATCTCAACCCAAATTGCGTTAATTCCTATTTTGACAAATTGTTTCGGCAGTTTTTCAATTCTTTCAATTTTCTTGAATGTGATTATTATTCCTTTGTTTTCTATTGGATATATCATTCAATTCATCTTCTTGCCACTCACATACATCACATCTTTCTTTGGTCATTTCTTATATTTTACTCAACTAATTTTGGAAGCGATTAAAATTAGCGCAAGTTTTGTGGCGTCAATTCCATACACCTTTATCAGCCTTTTCAACTTGAATTTTATAATCTATCTCGGCTATTATGCAACAATTTATTTCGCAAGCAGAATGTGTTTGTTTAACAAGAAATATAAAATTGCATCTTGCATTTCCATAATGTCTTTAACCACAATAGCAAGTTTGATAATTTATTTTTGTTAAAACACTTTTTAGTTGATATTTTTTTTGTTATAATTGGTTATATGAAATTTTTAGAACTAGCAGCAAAATTAAAAAATAAAATTGAAAATGTCTATTTTTTTAGCGGTGACGATGCTTATTTAAAGCAAACAGCTTATAGATTAATCAAAAAGGCAACTATTGGCAATGAATTGTCTGATTTTAATGAAACTTTTTTTGACAACGAAAATTGGAATGTTGAAAAGTTCGTTGAAGCTGTTAACTGCCTTCCCTTTGCTAGTGAATATAAACTTGTTCATATAAAAAATCTAGAAAAAATTTCTGAAAAGGAAAAACAACAAATTCAAAACTGCGTCGACAACATTCCGCAAACAACCTGCCTAGTTATAGAATTAAATTCTAATCTAAAATTAAGTGGCGGCGAAATTATAGATTGCAACAACTTGGACCACGCAACGCTAGCCAAATATATTAACAATGAAATTTTAAAAAACAACAAAAAAATAGACGCTGCAGCAATAAATTTAATTATTGATTTTTGTTCAATGAATATGACCAAAATTGTTTCTGAACTTCCAAAACTTATTGCATATTGCGGCGAAGAAACAATAACTTCTGATATGGTCAAAAGTTTGATTACTCCAGATGAAGAATTTCAAGTTTTTGAATTGACAGAAGCATTGGGAACAAAAAACAAAGATAAAAGCATAAAATTATTGCAATATTTAATTGAAAAAAAAGAAAGCGCCTTGCTTTCTTTGATAACAAATCATTTTAGAAGAGTCGCTTTTTGCAGTCTATCAGATTATTCAAACGAAGAATTAGCGGAAATGTTTGATGTTAAGCCTTTTGCAATTTTAAAAGCAAGAAATCAATGCAAATATTTTTCAAAGGTTCAACTAAAAAATATTCTTTCCCTTTTGGAAGAAGTTGATTATTTGATAAAATCAGGCGGCATGCAAGCGGAAAATGCGTTGTATTATTTGACATTTAAAATTTTAAGTTGTTAGATAACAACCGCTTCATCTTTATATTTGCTTTTTAACCTATTTGATATAGGTTTTTTATTTAATATTTCAAGAATTTGAGGCATCTTGTCTATTGCTTCAAGATAGCCTTCTTCAATCATATCATCAAAACCTTCAAGGCTTGTTGACTTAAATCTTTTTGTTTCTGGTGTTAAAACAACATCGGCGTATTCATAACCCTTTTCAGCGTTGCGCTTCATCAAAATTCTTATTGTTGCCCCCATAACATCTAAAATTTTTGTTGAAGAAGCTCCATAAGTGCGTTTTGCATTTACATCAACTGCAATAACATAATCGCAGCCAAAAAGTTTTGGAACATTGGAAGGCAAAGTGTTCTGCAAGCCACCATCTGCTAACGCGCGACCTTCAAATTCGACAGGTTGAAAGATTCCTGGAACTGCACAACTTCCAGCCACCGCTTTGGCAAGATTTCCTTTTGTTATCAAACATTCTTGAGTGGATAAAACATCAACTGCAACAGCACAAAATGGGATTTTCGTTTCAGTGATATCAATATCTCCTAAATTGTTAACAACAATTTCTTGAATGCCTTCCGTTGTTGAAGGCATAAACGGAATTTTGTTGCGCCTTATATCTTTTCTTCTAAATTCTTTTGCTATTGAATACATCTGTTCAAAAGACCAGCCAGATGCCAAAAATGCCCCAGTGAACGCTCCTGCACTTGTTCCTGCAATGAAATCAAATTTGATTCCATATTCTTCAAAAGCCTTAATTGCGCCTAAATGAGCATAGCCGCGTGCGCCACCGCCACCTAAAGCCAAGCCTATTTTAACCTTCTTATTTTTTTCTAAAGATAATCCACTTTTAACTTTTTCAATAAATTTCATATATATATTTTATCATACAAATAAAAAAATAACACATCAAAATGATGTGTTATTCTAAATTTAATAAAATTATTTGTTATCTGCATCGCTATCTGTTGTTTCGGTTGCAGTTTCTTCAGCTGGAGTTTCAACTTTAAGTGCTGCGATAGCATTTTCAGTTTCTTCAATATCTTTCTTAAGTGTTTCGTTATTTTCTGTAAGAATATTGTAAGTTCTTTCCAAAATTGGATATCTGTCTTTATTTGCTGCCATAACTTCTTCGCAGTGTTGAACTGAAAGTCTGAATCCTTCCAAGATGTCTAAGTCTTCTTCAAGTTTCTTTGCTTTTTCTTCATCAATATCGCCAATGTTATTTACGCCATAAAGAACAACTTTTTGTTTAGCAACGATAGCTTCTTTTCTTCTCAATTTCTTTTCATCTGATTCAAGAGTTCTTGCAACTTTTCTAAGTGGTAAGAATTCTTTTTTAACTTTTCTAAGTTCTTTTTCGTTTGCTGTCAATCTTTCTTTCAATGTTGCGAGCCTTGTTTCATATTCTTCAACACTTCCTGCTGGAAGAGTTTCAACAACTGGTTCTTCTGAAAGTTTTTTAGAAAGTTCTTCATTTTCAGAAATCAATCTTGCTTTTTCTTCTTCAAATTTTCTTCTTTCTTCTTCAAGTTGGCGTTTTAATTCTTCAAGTTCTTCATTGCTTGTTTCTTCAACAACTTCTTCTGCAACTTCTTCAGGTTGTTCTTCAACAACTTCTTCAACTTGTTCTTCAGCTGGTTCTTCAACTGCTTCTTCAGTTTGTTCTTCAGGTTGAATTTCTATGCCTTCAAAATTTTCTTCTTCATCATCAAATGCAGTAAGGTCTCCATCGCCAAAGAAAAATTCGTCATATTTGCTTTCTTTAGCTTCTTCTTTCTTTGCTTGCCTTTCTTCAATAGATTTAAGCATATTTGCTTTGAAGATTTCTTCTTCTGCGCGAAGGTCTGCAAGAGCGTCTTCTTTAGCTTGTTCAATTTCTTTAACTTCTTCAGATTTTTCTTCTGGTTCGTCAAATTTGAATTCTTCAACAGGTTCTTCAACTTTTTCTTCTGCTTTGAATGGTAAAGCTTCAACTGTTTCTTGTTCAACTTCTGGCAAAGCTTTTACTTCTTCTTTTTCTTCTGATTTTTCATCTTGTTTTTCTTTCTTGTCTTTGTTTTTTCTTCCAAAACGAGTGTAATTTGGGTCAAGTACTGAAAGAACCAAATCTCCAAGGAAGAAAATTAAAAATCCACCAACTAAGATAATTCCGATGATTGCAAGAACATCAACAAGTGCGTTTACAAATGATCCTAAAAACAACATAATTTTATCCTCTTTTTTTAAAAAATTTTTGATTAATAATTGAATTTGGTGGAGACGGAGGGAATTGAACCCTCGTCCGAAAAAGTTTTACAAGGCTTTTCTCCGTGTGCAGTATGCTTTGAAATTTCGCAAATCAATTAAAACATACAAAAATTAAATTTGCTAGCCAATGAAATTCCTTTAACTGCTTATTGGCACAACAATTAAATGTTCCCCGCTAAGTTAATGCCCTTTGTTAGTTCGCGAGAGTTCTAACGCGGACAGCTGTGAGACTACGCTGCAACAGCAAGTTTGTTATTATTTGCGTTTATTTTGTTTGCTTTTTAAGGTAACTGCCTACCACACGCTTTGCACCTTTAAAAATCTTTCCCGTCGAAACCAGTTACGCCCCCATAAAGTTAAGTTAATCACTTAAAATTTTTGCTTGCGCGTTCAATTTCAAGTTTGGTTGACTTCTCCTTGAGAGAGGCTCTTTTATCGTAAAGTTTTTTGCCTTTACATATACCAATTTCAACTTTAATCAAGTTGCCTTTTAAGTATACACGAAGCGGAATAATTGTCAACCCCTTTTCTGAAAATTTTGCAAAAATTTGTGAAATTTCTCGCTTTTTTAGCAATAATTTTCGGTTTTTTCGTGAATTTGGCAAGAAAGATGAAGTGTTTTCATATGGCTTAATATATGCATTAATAAGATATAGTTCGCCGCCTATAAATCTAACATAACTTTCAGCAAGACTAATCCCTCCATTTCGGACGGATTTTACTTCACTTCCTTCAAGCACAATGCCTGCTTCATATCTTTCAAGAATAAAATATTCAAATCGTGCTTTTTTGTTTCTTGCAATTTCTTTTATCATATTTTCCTTTTATTCATTTGCCAGTGCAAAATCTATTCTTTTTAATGTTGGGTTTGCCGCTAAAACTTTAACTTTTAATTTATCTCCAATTTTAAATTTATGCTTTTTGCCTAATAAAGCAAGTTGCTTGCTATCATAATTATAATCATCTTCTGGCAAAAGTTCAAGTTTTATTAAGCCTTCAGATGTATTTTCTAACTCAACAAATATTCCAAAATTTGCAACACCACTTACTCTTGCTTCAAAGATTTCGCCTATATGTGAACTCATTATTTGTGCTTTGTAAATATCATCTACATCTCGCTCCGCTTCATCTGCGTTTCTCTCCCTTTCACTTGAACGCAAAGATGAATCATAGACAAATTCTTCCAATTCATATTGATTTTTGAGCTTTATTTTGTTTTTTAATAAGTTTAATTGTTCGCTTTTGATAATATTATCTTCATTTAATGACAATATGGATTTGATTATTCTATGAATTGTTAAGTCTGGATATCTTCTTATTGGAGATGTAAAATGACAATAATAATCTAACGCTAATCCGAAATGACCTTCGCATTCAGGAGAATAGACCGCTTTTTCTAGCGCACGCAAAATCAACTTGCTTGCGATGTCATAATATTCTTCTTTTTCTAAAGATTTCAAAATATTTTGAACATAAATAGGCGTTATCTTTTTTTCAAATTTTAATTTTGCGCCCATTCCGTTAATCAATGTAACAACTTCATCAAACTTTGTCTTTATTGGGCATTCGTGAACACGATAAACAAAAGGCATTTCAAGTGTCGCAAAACACTTCGCAACAGTTTCATTGCAAAGCACCATAAAGTTTTCTATAAGTTTATGCGATTTGTTTCTTTCACGCCTTTTTACATCAACAACATTGCCGCTTTCATCAAATTCAAATTCACATTCTGGAATGTCAAAATCAAGTGCGCCTGCATTTTTCCTTTTTGTTGACAAAATTTCTGACAATTTAATCATTTGTGATAATGCATTTCCGACCTCTTGAACAACTCCGCTATTTTTATCGCCATTTAGATATGAATATGCTTGGTCATATGTCAATCTTTGCATACTTTTAATTATGCTTTCAAATATTCTATAATTTTTAACATTGCCAGTTTCATCTACATTCATTATGACCGACAAAGCAAGTTTTGGCTCATTTGCGTTAAGAGAACAAAGGTCATTTGACAATTTTTTAGGCAACATTGGATAAACTTTGTTTGGGAAATAAACGCTTGTGGCACGATAAAATGCCTCTTCATCAAGATGAGTATCAATTTGAACAAATTGCCCAACATCTGCGATATGAACGCCAAGTTCATATCCATCTTTAGTTTTTTCGATAGAAATGGCGTCATCTAAATCTTTTGCATCTGCGCCATCAATGGTGAAAATTACTTTTTTTGTTAAATCAACGCGTTTTTCTTTCTCTTTTTCCCAATTAACAAATAGATTTTCCGCTTCATTAATTGTTTCCGTTGAAAAAGTTTTTGGAATGTTATGTTCAACAAGCACACCTTCAATGGCATTTTCCACTTCGTTGCCATTTAAAATTTCCATAACTCTTCCGCAAGGAGTTTCGTGAGAGTTCTCAGGTTGATAAGTTAAATCAACAACAACTTTATCGCCAATTTTAGCGCCACGAAGTTCCCTTTCTGGAATAAAAATTGGCTTGGGAAATTTATCGTTATCCGCAATTACAAATTTGCCTTTGCTTTTAGCTTTTTTATGCTTTTCATTTATTGATTTTTCATCACAAACTGCCCCAACAAGCGAAGAGTTTGCTCTTTTTAAAATTTTGATTACTTCCGCGTGGTCGCCTAATATTTTATATAAAACTTTGTCGTTATCCAACGCACCTCGCAAATCTTTTGCAGCAATAAAGCAATCTTCCTTATCGCCATCTAACGGCTTAACAAAGGCATAACCTTTTGCGTTTCCGCAAATTTCTCCAATAAAATATCCCAAGTTATTTGATAAAGTTAAAGCGCGCTTTCCGCTTTCAATTATCACTCCCTCTGCCAACAATTTGTTTATGCAACTTGACACATCTTTGACATCTTCGTCAAGCCTATCAGAAATTGACGCAATGAGTGCGCCAAAACTTTTAAAATGTATCTGCCCTTTCTCAAAAAATTTTAAAATTTTATCTTTTAATCTCATACGATTATAATATCACATATTTATGAACAATCAAAAATTTTTAAATAATAAAACATTGTTTTTCGCAACTCTATAACAAAAAACTCAAAAAATAAACAAATTCCGCATTTGAGATGCCTTGCAAATCTTCTATAATTGTAGCAAGGAAAAAATATGGCAAGAAAAATTGTTTTAACAAGTGGGAAAGGCGGAGTTGGAAAGACCACGATTTGTGCAAATTTGGGAGCGACATTAGCAATGCTCGGTTTTAGAGTTTGCTTGATAGATGTCGACATCGGGCTAAACAATTTAGATGTCGTTATGGGCATTGAAAAGAGAGTTATGTTTGATATTGTTGACGCCATTGAAGGAAGATGCCGCGCAAAACAAGCGTTAGTGCAAGACAATCGAATTTCTTCCCTTTATGTTATGCCCTCTTCTCATTCATATTCATATAGCAATGTCAACGGCGAAAAGATAAAAAAAATCATAGAAGATTTAGATGCAAGTTTTGATTACATATTGATTGATTGCCCTGCTGGTGTTGAAGCGGGTTTCCATCGAGCAGTTTATTGTGCTAATGAAGCAATTGTTGTTGTAACGCCTCATATTTCAAGTGTTCGAGATGCTGACAAAGTGCTATCAATACTTTCTGGATACGATTTAATTCATAAAAGCATTGTGGTGAATAGAATTCGTGGTGATTTAGTTTTAAACGGTGAAATGCTTGAAGTGGAAGAAATAGTAAAGGTTTTAAAAACCTCACTTCTGGGCGTAATTCCCGAAGATGATGATATATCTGCACTTTCCACTGTTGGAGGTCTTGCCTTATCTAGTCAAAGCGGCAGAGCGTTTGCCCTGCTTGCGGAAAATCTGCACGAAGGAACTAAAAAGATATATGATTACACAATGAAATATCGTGGCTTTTTTGGAAATTTAAGGCGCAATTTAAAACGCAAAGTTTAAGGGGGTAAAAATGGCTACAATAGCAGAAATTGGAACAAATAGATTGATAAATGTGCTAGTTCGCGATAAAAATCAAAGTCCAGCAAGAACGCTTGCAATTCTAAAAAGTGAAATAACTGCATTGCTTGAAAGTTATTTAGAATTGGACGATGAAATTAACATCAAAATGGAAGAAGAACGCGGACGACTCACATTTAAAATAAATGCAACCGCCGTCCGCGTCAAAGATTTTGGAACTGTGTTTGATTAAGAATACAATTTGCCAACAATCCACTCAACAAATCTGCTTGGCAAAACTTTTGCCAGAGCAACAAAGATTTTATATTGAACTCCCACAGTTTTATAAATTGGTGGGTGTTTTTTATTTGCAGTTTTAAAAATTACTTTTGCTACATATTCGCTGGTCATGCCATTTTGCTCATCTTTTTCCATTCTTTCTATGGACTTTTTAAACCTTTCATCATAAACGCCGTCATCGTGTTTGACTCTCGCTGCTGTGAAGCCAGTTTTTGTGTCTCCTGGCAAAATTGTTGTAACCTTAACGCCAAATGATTTTGCTTCTGCCCTAATTCCTGCTGAAATTGCATCTATGCTAGCTTTTGATGCTGAATAGAACGCTTGATAAGGAATTGAAAGTTTAGATGCCACTGAACTGATATTTATAATTCTTCCTTTGCTTAACCTTAAATATGGCAAAGCGTGTTTGCACATATAAAATGTTCCAAAAAAGTTGACATCAAAAATCTTTCTAGCGTCCGCTTCCGTTGTGTTTTCAACAGAGCCTGCTATACCCATTCCTGCGTTATTAATAAGCAAGTCAATTCTTCCTTCTTGCTCATAAACTTTTTCAATCGCGTTTTTACATTCATCGCTAAAAGAAACATCGCAAACAATATGATTTAACCCTTCTAACGCAAACTCGTGCCTTGATAATCCAAATACTTTGTCTCCATAGCCAATGAATTTTTTTGCTAGTTCCAAACCTATTCCTGATGAAACACCAGTTATAACGACCACTCTTTGCATAACCATCTCCTAAACATTAAGCCAAGTTGGCTTAACTTGCAAATTCAAATCATTTAAATATCTTAATTTTTCATTTTTAAAAGCAAATTTTAGGCTTATTGCCGTTAATTTTTGAGTTTTTGTTTTAAATTTTTTATTATCTGCATTCTTTCCATATTTTCCATCGCCAACAATAGCAAATCCTAAGTGGGCAAGTTGAGCCCTAATTTGATGAGTTTTCCCATTTTTGATTTCAATTTCTAAAACGCTTGTGCCACCGCTTGTTCTATTTACAACCATAAAATGACTTTCAATTTTGACTGAATTTTTAACAGGCTTATCAAAAATTTTAACTTCGCTCTTTTCTTCGTCCTTTTGGAGATAATTTACCGCTGTCAAATTGTCCCATTTTGGAATTCCAACAACTTCCGCCATATAAACTTTTGTTATTTCGCCCTTGTTCATCGATTTTTTGATTTCGTTATAATTTTCTTTGCCCATTGCAAACAAGACCAAACCTTCTGTGTTACGGTCAAGCCTGTTTAAAGCAAATATATTTTTGTTTTCAAGTTTTTTGCAAACAAGATTTGTTAAGTTTAGACCTTCCCCAGTTACTTCAATGCCCTTTGACTTGAAAACTATCAAAAGTTTGTCGTCCTTATAAACAATATCAAAGTCAATTTCTTGCTTTGCCAAAACATCATCTGGAACAAAAACTGTTATCAAACTTTCTGGATTGACCATAACATTTTCGTTGACCTTTTTGTTATCAACTCTAATATCTTTTTGCCTTAAAAGTTTGTTGGCATAAGCAAAACTAATTTCTGGAATATTTTTTGATACTAAATTTAATACTTTATCTTTTTCGCTTGCTGTGATTTCAATCTTTTTCATAATTTAAGTTTATAATTAAAATTTTATTTTTCAAAATATTTTAAACAATATTTAAAAGAAAAAATGTTTTTTTGCTAACT
>ERZ1026977.719-NODE-719-length-15277-cov-37.272500_pt1 | contig 15277 bp, 16 predicted proteins | sample MGYA00519292_ERZ1026977 | MGnify/ENA primary metagenome ERZ1026977 (study PRJEB26926, sample SAMN06164410) | human gut metagenome | biome: ENVO:00009003; feature: ENVO:2100002; material: ENVO:00002003 | host: Homo sapiens | place: USA | collected 2012 ... | reverse complement strand
CAATTAACAGGGATGTTTCCAGCTTGTTTTTAAGAACAGAGAACTGGACACCCTAATTAACAACTGATAATTTTAAAAAATGAAAAAAGACCCTAACAACAGCATGAATGGGACAGCTACGATGCCATCGTACTTCCCTTGTATCAAATCTTCGGAGAGCCATCCACTCGCCGACTGGTTGTATCTCAAGAGCGTGATTACCTCTAGCCCTGAGCTTCGAATGATGACTGAGACTTATCGCAAGCGCCTCGCCATCAGCAAGCAGTTTGCCGACCAGTACAAGCCTGAGATGCCTGCCATCACGGTTTCGGCACTCATGGACGGCTACGGCAGACAACTTGCCAACTTCCTCAAACCGACCTACATGTTACAGCTCGACTTCGACCATGTGAAGAAGGAAGATATGGAGCATCTTATCCAACAGGTGAGAGGCGACCATCATACGATGGTAGAGTATATCACCGTGAGCGGCAGGGGATTCAGAGTGTTCTGCGCCTACCGTCCTGTGGATGACGACGACATCAGCGTGCTCGAACTCTTCGATGCCGTGCTGCAGAAGGCGATGGCTTACTACACCCAGCTCCTGGGTATCGCTCCCGACAAGCAGTGTGTCGACATCACCCGATGCGCCGGTCTTGCCTACGACCCGGATGCCTATTTCCGTTGGGATGCCGAACCTTTTGCCTTGGGACCGAAGGATCTGAACCCCCTCTACACGAAGAAGGCGTTGCAGGCGAAGTATTCTGCCAGGCGAAACGCCAAGGGAGGTAAGCAAAGCAGCAAGGTGAAAGAGGAGGCGAAGTCAAGCGACAAGGGTGCGCCTACCATCGAGGAGGCAGCTTCCCATATCAAGGAACTGCTCGACCTGTGGGGCTATCGGTTCGAGCCTGAGCATCACAACGAGTATGTATGGCACTTTGCCGACATCTGCATCTACTATGGCATCCCGCAGGAAGAAGTTCTGACCTACGCCGACCGTGAGTTTGGCACCAGCTACGAAGATACGGCTTCTGTCATCAAGTCTCGCTACAAGCATCTGAACAAGTTTGGTATCTGGCATTTCTATCGCCATGGCGAGGGGCGCAGCGCCAAGCCATCGGTAAGGGGCATCAAGCAGTGGCTACTCACCCACTATCTGTTCCGCCGAAACGTGCTGACGGGATTTTACGAGGTGGAGAGCCGCTTCGTTTTAGATGGCAAGTATCCTGACTGGGTACGCATCGACGACAATATCGAAAACTCCATCTGGAGCGAAATGGACGAGTCGGGACTGCACCTCTCGGAGAAGACCTTGCACAACATCATCAACAGCGACTTCAGCGAGCCGTTCGACCCCTTGGACGATTACCTGCGCAGTCTGCCGAAATGGAAGAAAGGAGAGGATCCCGACTACATCGACCAGCTCGCCGACCGCATCGAGGTGGAGAATCTGCCCGACAACGAGCATACGCAGAGCCTCTTCCGCTATTTCTTCAAGAAGTGGCTGGTAGCGATGGTAGTGGCATGGGTAACGCTGAAGGTGGTGAACCAGATGATACTCATCTTCGTGGGCAAGGGCGGCATCTTCAAGACCACGTTCTTCCACATGCTGTTGCCCCCACAGTTGCGCCAGTACTTCCTCAACGACTCGACGGGCGCCTATACCGACAAGGACTTCATGGAGGCTTTCAGCAGCAAGGCTCTGCTCTGTCTCGACGAGTTTGAGATGGTATTCGGCAAGAACCTGAGCGCCTTCAAGAGCAACATGACCAAGGTGACATTCTCCATACGCCGACCTTACGACAAGTACCGTTCGGAGATGCCCCACCGCGGATCGCTCTGCGGCACCACCAACAACCAGCAGTTCATCACCGACGAGGAGAACCGCCGCTACTGTCCTTGGCTGGTAAAGAGCATAGAGAGTCCGATAGAGCACCCGATAGACTACGACCACGTGTTTGCCGAGGCAGTGGCACTGGGCCAGGAGGTGATGAGCCATCCTAAGGGCGAGCCCCTGGAGTGGACATACTGGTTGACGAGGGATGACATCGAGCTGATGCGCAGTCACAACCGCCTCTTCATGGTAGCCAACTATGCCGAGGAGCAGATACTCCGTTACTACCGGGTGCCGGAGCCAGATACGCCGCTACAATTTATCAAGTTCCGCTACAGTGCTGAGATACTGGAGAGGATAGGTGTGAACCCTGCCCTTCGCCAGAACCTGAACAACCAGAACATCGGTAACGTGATGAAGCGTCTTGGATTCAAGAAGATTCACAAGAAGAACGGCAACGGCTGGGCTGTGATAGAGAAGGAAGGTAGCGAAATCAACAACGATGCCTTCATCGATCCTAACGATACCGTGGAGGATTAAGTATCTTGGTTACGACCGCTAAGTATCATGGTAACGATGGCTAAGTATCATATTTACGAAGCATAACCCTAATAGATAACATTCAACATTATTCTTAGTCTCCCACAGATCTCACAGATTTACACAGATAATCTTGTTGCAAGCAACAGGTACTCACTATGCCTCATAGCAAATAACTCCGAAGGAGTCGAAATCCGTGAAAATCTGTGAGATCTGTGGGAAAATTCAACATTACAAGAAAATGGATTTACGAAGTTACACCAAGCAGGAGTTAGCCCTGCTCTATTTTCCGGATTCCGACCCGGACGTGGCAAGAGCCCATCTGATGAGATGGATAGTAAGATGTACCCAGCTCTACGAGCAGTTGCAGAAGAGTGGATACAACAAGAGCTGCAAGGAGTTCAATCCTCTGCAAGTATCCTATATTTTCTTCCATTTGGGAGAACCCTGATATTTATCAGTGATAATCGGTGAGTATCGGTGAGCAACAATGAGCATCGGTGAGTTGGGAAAATGAAATGTTGTATCTTTGCAATGTGATTCAGAAAGAGTCTCCCACAGATCTCACAGATTTGCACAGATTCTCTTCGTTGCAAGCAACGGTACTCACTAAGGCTCACAGCAAAGACTCCGCGAGGAGTCAAAAATCTGTGAAAATCTGTGTAATCTGTGGGAAAACAAAACCTCCGCGAGGAGTCAAAGATTCGTTCGATTCGTGAGATTCGTGTTCAAGAATCAGGCACTGCGCAGCGCCCACTCAACATTAACCATTAAACATTTAAAACTTAAAAACTATGTTGCTTTACGTACTAAAACTAAATCAGAACGCCAAGATGCCAGAGGCATACGGCAAGTATTACGCCTATCCAGTCATCACTCAGACGGTAGACATCGACGGCCTGGCCGAACACATGGCTAGCCACAACACTCCTTTCTCTAAGGGAGCCATCAAGGGCATGATTACCGATATGGTATCGTGCGTCAAGGAACTCACCTTGCAGGGTTTCGCTGTGAAGATCGACGACCTCGCCATCTTCTCCATCGGCATCCGCAACAAGGAGGGAGCCGCCTCTGAGAAGGAGTTCACCATCGCCAAGAACATCGACGGTTTCCGTCTCCGTGCTCGTGGCACCGGTGAGTTCAGCGCCAAGACCATCAACCTCGAAGCTACGCTGAAGAAGGCCTCTGCTCTGTTAGGTGATGGCACCACCCCGGATACCACCCCGGATACCACCCCGGATAGCGGGAAGGATACCGGAAAGGATACCCCTGGTGGTGACAACACCGACCAGGGCGGTAGCGGAACCACTGGAGAAGGAGGAGGCGACGGCTTAGAGTAGCCCTACCCGCCTCGCATCTGAAACAAGAGAAAGCGCATCGGCAGGATGCAGTCCGGAGTAATCCGAGGGCCCCATCAGGAATGAGTTCATCACTCACCATTCAACATTGTCAAATCATCGCCCTGAACGGATACTTGCTCATCCTGCCCGCTTCCTCTCTTTTATCTCCCACAGATCTCACAGATTTACACAGATAATTCTTCGTTGCAAGCAACAGTTTTATACTCATCAGGTCTCACTGCAAAAAACTCCGAAGGAGTCTATAATCTGTGAAAATCTGTGTAATCTGTGGGAAAATTAAACATTAATCACTAATTACACTAATCACTAATTAAAATGAAAAAGGAAACAATCCAGAAAGTCATCAACTTCGTCATCACCGTCCTCACTGCCGTTCTCAGCTCCTTCTGTGTGCAGAGCTGCAAGTGATATTTTAGTTCTCCCACAGATCTCACAGATATACACAGATAATCTTGTTGCAAGCAACAGTTATCACCAAACCTCAATGGAAAAACTCCGAAGGAGTCAAAAATCTGTGGGAAACAATCATTAACCCTTTAAAATCCATAGAATCCAATGAAGAATCAAAGAAAAATCGATTTGATCGTGGTACATTGCAGTGCCACACGTATTAACCAGGACTTCCCAGTAGAAGCCTTAGAAGCCTGCCACAAGGCCCGTGGTTTCCACTCCATCGGTTACCACTATTACATTACGAAGGATGGCGTGGTCTATCCCTGCCGTCCAGAAAGCGAGGAGGGTGCTCACGCCCGCCACTACAACGCCCACAGCATCGGAATCTGCTACGAGGGTGGTCTCGATGAGAAAGGCAAGCCTGCCGACACTCGCACTCCAGCCCAGAAAGCATCTCTGGAAGACCTTCTCTACAGTCTCGTCCTCGACTATCCCGATGCCGAGATACTAGGTCATCGCGACCTCCCCTGGGTTCGCAAGAGCTGTCCTTGCTTCGATGTCAAGGAATGGCTGAAGGAAATCGACTTCCATCTCTAGAATGCTCAAACAATTCCCAGATATTCGTGCTATTCGAGTTATTTGTGTTCAAAATCATCCCAGCTTATAAGTCCTAAAAAGCTTATGGGTTGGGATTTTTTCTTTGTTTATTCACATCATTTCCCCAACGCTTTCTTTACCGCCTTTACGCCAGCATCGCCTAAGACTTGCTTTACGGCAGCCTTCGTCAGCATCTTCGCCTTGCGTATCACCCTTCGATACAGAGGTATGTGCAAACAGATAGCTACAGCTTGTCTTACAGTCGCTCCCTGCCAAATCAATTTAAAGAATAAAGAGCGTTTAGGATTCAACCATGCATAAGGAGAGAAACCACCATTTGCCCTACTAACCAAAGCATACGACGATTCCCACTTTTCCATTTTAACCTTTTGCAAGAACTCTTTACCCTTAGGGGTATTTATGAGAACCAAACTCACACCTTTATCATCATCGAATGAAGGATTAAATTTATCAATACCCCAAAAATCTCCCAAGGAGATATCACTATGATGCTTTCCATCTTTACATTTGCAATCATGACAGGAAGGCCTCAAATAGAGGTTTGAAAGAAATCCCTTCATATATACATTATCATAATGTATATCAGACGACAAAACGGAATTTTTGTCCGCCGTAGAGGCGGACTTTGACCGGACGACAAAACGGTATTTTTTCCAGCCACTCACCGTCTTATCTCTAAATTTAATGTCCCCTATGGGGGACTTTGCATTTAGAGATTGATACAAAACGGTATTTTTTCCAGCTGCCGCCTTCAGGCGGCTTTTGATAAATTCTTCTTCACTATAAGTCTCGGCTAGATATTGTCTCCAAACTCCTGGGCTAGGAGCTCCATGACAAACAACATCTATAGTCAGTAAGTTAGGATATACCTTATGCCTGAGAAATCCATGTAAACCTGCTATTTGGCAAGGAGTGCCAACAAACATCACTTTTCGACCGCATTTCAAAAACTTTTCAGCTTCCTTATATGTGTTTTCTATTCTGCTCTGCAGATATTTGCTCATCATCAAAGCATAAAGTCCTGATATATTTTCAACGCCGACATGATGCACTTCCCAATTTGAATCATAATCAGCACCGAAAACAATACCACCTTCATTGATGATACTTTTAGCTAATGGAAGGAATAATCCACCCGAAGAACTACCAAGTCTTTCCTCCGTATTTGTGTTTTTTGCAGCAATTACCTGTAAAGGGAAAGTCTCCTCTTGCGGATTAAGAATGGGACAAATCTTCTCACACAACCCACATTCCACGCAACTCTCTTCATTTACATAAGGATAGAGGAAGCCTTCTTCATCTTCAGTAAGAGAAATGCATTGTTTTGGACAACGCTGTACGCAAGCAGAACAACCACAACATTTTTTTTTATCTGTTATATGTATCATCACTTTGAAAATTTATGTAGCATACCAAGAGCTTTAGCCTTAACAAATACTCGTTCATTGCTTGACAAGCCCAACGTATATGCTGTTAATGAAACTGAAAGTACACATACTATTCCAACTATGAAAAATCTAATCACCGTATCTTCCATATTAAAATAGACAAAAGCCGGAAGAATTACCGAAACTGCGATTACCCAAAGTACTGGTGAATAGATATATCTTAAATAATCTCTGATTCTAATTCCAATTAAAGGACGAAGCAGGAACATTCGTACAACCTGCGTCAAAGATTCCATCAAAAAGTGTACTATGAATACAGAATATGCAGGAAGTCCCAACCGGAGAGATATATACGAAATAGGTAATATCATCAATAATATTGTTCCACAAATCGCCTGATACTTTCGCACCTTGCCTGTAGCCTGATTTGCAATAATCAGCGGATTAGACAAGGTATATATCAAAGACGTACATATCATAATGCGCAAGAAAACAACTGTATTATCTGGCACTATCTTCAGCCACACTGTCAATATGAATTTGGTTTCAAAAAGGACTGGCAAAGACAGGAAGAAGAGAAGAAAGAATGAGAAACGTGCACTGCGATACATCAACTTGTGCATTTCCTGCATTTCTCCCTGTGCATATGTTTTGGTAATTTGAGGATTAAGTGCCATTTGGAAGTTGCCGACAAACTGCTGAACAGCATTCTGTACCTGAACCGCAATACCACGGGCAGCATTAACAACAGGTCCGAAGAAAACATTCAGCAGCATGTTCAAGCCTTGTCCGAAAAGTACAGCTGCCAAGTTACCAAACATACTCCAACCGGCAAAACCAGTCATTTCCTTAAATAATGCTTTATCCCATACGTGCTTGTATTTGGTTTCTTCAAAATGCTTGTTACAATAATAACTATAGCAAAATCGAATCAATATTTGTATCGCCAAGAGCAGGAAAGCATACAAGACTAACTTATCAAATGAGAACACTAACAACATATAGACAATAGCCAACTTTAATACCACCTCCAAAATGGAGATATAAGCAAAAGCCGACATTTTCTCATGAGCGACAATATCCGCATTATAGGGTACACTTATAATCATAACGACAGCAGCTATTATAGAACACTGCAACACCCAGAAGGCTGCGTCCATTCTATCAGCAGGAATCTGCATTTTATTATATAAGAACCACAAGCCGATGGTTTCTCCCAATAACACGATTACACCTGCTATCAGCGTATGAATCTGAAGCGTAGTACTAAATACGGTCTGCAATCTATTCTTATCTCCTTTACCCAAGGCAAAAGTGATGTATCGCTGCGTTGCAGATGACATGGATCCATTAATGAATCCGAACATAGCAACAATTCCTCCAACCACATTATATATACCATAATCCTCTACTCCCAATGTATTCAAGACTACTCTGCTCGTAAACAGAGACACCGCCATCATAAAGAGCATACGGAAGTAAAGAAGAAGCGTATTCTTCGCTATTCGTTTATTATTATCTGATGTTTGATTTGACATATATTACTTTCCAAATTCTTTAATTCTCTGTTCTTTTTTCAAAGAACAAACAAGCAGTTGTCCATTCTTCTCGGCTACGATATAGCCATCCAAGCCTTGAACTACTACCTTGCTTTCATCGGCTGCATGAACTACGCAGTTCTTGCATTCATACAATCGGATTTCCTTGCCTAAGCTGCGGCGATATAACAATACTTTTCGATGTAATCGTCCTGGATTGGAGAAATCCTATTGTTGAGTTTCTCCACTTTCTCTGGGATTACATCTACTGCTGTTACATGATGGTGCTGAGACAATAGCGTTGCTATGCTCAGACCGACGTAGCCGGTACCGGCTACTGCTACTTTTATATTCTTAAAATCATTCATCATGAAATTATTTTTTCTTAGTTATAATATTCCAAAGTCTTCCACTCCCAACGCATTCAGTATGACTCGGCTCGTGTACAGCGACACCACCATCATAAAGAGCATTCGGAAGTAAAGCTACAGCGTATTCTTCGCTATTCGCTTGTTGTTATTTGATGATTGAGTTGACATATCTAAAACTTTGTTCATCATTACATTTCGTACTTCCTAAATTTTATTGTATTAGGCTCTCCGTCGCTCATAGTGGCAATGCTAACAGGCGACAAACTATCTGCAAATGTTTCATCAACTATCATAAGATTTTGTTGCATGATAGAGTTTAGCATCAAATGCCTATCCTGAGTGAGATTATGATCGACGATGCAACCTTCACCAAATAACATGAAGAATGGATCTACTGGATATATAGGAGAAAAATTCCTAAAAAGAGTGCCAAGAATATATTCTTTGAACAAGGAATAGGTCTTGTTGACTACAACACAGTCTATGTTGGGATATAGTTCAGGATTCCCTTGTTTGTCATGCCTATAAGTGTTGGCGGTCAGCAATCCTTGCGCCTTGGGACTCTTTAGCGCCATCAAAGCTTGATGTATCCTGTCATCCCAACAAATGACCAATAAATTGACCTCTTTTTCCCCATTGCTCTTGCTAAATTTCTTATTAGCATCCACAAGAAAGTCCTTTATCTTGTTGTCAAGACAGCCACGGACTGTCATCTGAGCCTTATCTACCACCTCTTGATAATTAGGAATACGAGCATCTATCATCAAAACAGAAGGATTCTCTCTAAGCAATTTTGCAATTTCTTGGTCTTCCTGCACCAAGTTTGCAGATTTCACCTCCACATTGAACGTAAAATCTTGCATCTTGATAGAAAACTCAACATTCTTATCAGAATCATCCCTAACTCGATTTTCATAGACAAATGACTTTGGGTCAGAACTACGACAGATGAAGGTGTTCATAACAGACAGTTCACAGAATGCAGAGATGAGATTATGAAGGTTAAAGGTTTCTTTGTCAGCAGCAGAAACCTTATTGATTATCATATCTCTATACGCTTTCTCGCTATGAAATGCTAGGAACTGCAATGGCCGTGCAATAGCTGAGACAGAATTGATAGCCCAAGCACCTTCTGCCATAAGATTCATTTTGAAACTACCTGTTTCATCAAAGAAATTGTCCGCAATCATCTTCAAAGGGTGATCAGGGCAATACTTGCGGAACGCCAAAACTATATCTTTGAGATTTATTTGCATGATTGGTAAGTAAATCACCGTTAGAACGTAACTACTGATTTTCAGCAGTTAGCACATCCAACTTTTTAAAAAAAAGCATATTATTAATTGGTATTGCCAAAGCTACCTATTAGGCAGCCTTGACATTCACCTTTTTGTTCGAGTTATAATTACATGGGATTAGGGACATGAAAACCATTTTCATCTACACATCCTTCACTTTTTGCCATGGCTTCGCCGTCGTCCCCTGCAATAGTGGACGTAACCTGTGAGTGTATATTTGTCTCTTTCATCATGCGAATCAAGTTCGTTTTTTGATGACGTTCATCTGAATCTCGATATAAGAGACACAGAATCTCCTTGCAAAAATACGAAAATTGTTGGAAACTAGCAAATTATGCGTGTTAAAAAATTAATATCATTCTACGAAAATCAACATTATTTTACTATTCTTTTCGTACATAATTTCCTAAGTCGTTGATTGAACGAAAGTTTTCGGTTTTTCTGTATCTCTCATGTAAAGATTCAGGAAAAATGGTTCATTTTGGTTCATTTTACAAAATCCTTTTTTTTATTCTTTTTTGCAGCTTATAGGGCTGCCAGTATTTTGGCGTTGGCATCATCTACTTCTGAGCTTTTGATAGAATTGAGATAGATTTGCGTGGTGGTTTCTCCATCTTTCGTTTGGTTGCAACCTTTGTGATGATGGCAGATACACCTGATACAATTGCCTCTAAACGAACAAAGGGAAACAACCAGTCTTTGGTCATTCCCCTTTGTTCGTTGTATTCATTCTGATTACATCACATGATTGTCAAAATGGCTTTGCATGCATATCATCCCGTCCTTCCTTGTTGATAAAGGCTTTTTTCTACCTCTCCGTCTCTCCTGCAAGGAGAGCTCCACTTTCTCCCCAAGCCCCTCTCAATAGTCTTTACGACCCCTTCGGTTCCCCTTGTAGGGGACAGAAACCTCAGGAAGCGGGGATGTAACCGCCCTCCGGTGCTCAGAACCGCTACGCTATAAGGTTGACGGGGCATCAAAGCCCTCGCCAAATTGTGCGGGATGGGACCGCCTGGGTATAATTTGCTATAGCTTGCTGATTGGGGGTGCATGGGGGGCGGCTTACTGGTTGAGACCACCATTTTTGTTCCCCACCGCAGTATCGCTCTGCGCTTGTCGCCACTCGAATGGGGATATTTTTTAACATTCTGCCTTTTACAGGCGCGAAATAAAATCATCTGCTGTATGTTCTGTTACAATATCGACAGAAAACCAACGCTTTCCTAAATCTTTTAGAGATGCACCAAAATGATAAACGATATCGTCTATAATAAGCCAACGATCATGTGAACGCTCAAAGGTATGAAAATCGACTTTTCACATAACAATCTAAAATTGGCTTACACCTTGTTCAGTAAAAGCAAAAGGAGGACGTCTGACTCCCATCTTTATAGCCTGAATTTCATCTTCACTCATATAATTGGAGGTCACAAATTGTGACTTCCAATTATTCCATTCCTCTTCTGTCAAACGAAACATATAATAATCAGGAAAGCGCTTCATGTTACGCTTTACTGCCTGATTAAGAACTTTTGTCTCAACTTGGTAGAGCTGGGCGAGGTCACGATCAAGCATCACCTGCACGCCACGAATAGAATATATTCTCCTTTGAATTTCATTTTGAGAAGGCAAGAGTACTGATTGCCCTGACAATATTGTTAAGTTGTTATTATCTTTAGACATATGCTATTATTCTACTATAATAGATGACATTGCAATAGTGCAAGAGGTCTTTGAAATCTGACGATTCCGTAAGCCAGGCTTCGAGCATCTCTTCCTGATATTGGCGGAGAAGCAATAAGTACTTTTCCTTTCCTACCTTACCTTTTATGTTTTGGGTCATTACCCAGAATAGGGAATGAGATAAGACTATTTTATCTTCAGAAGGGTGGTAATAGAAGAGATCGTCTTCAGGGCGATTATTCTTAGCCCATTGTTCTTCTAACTTACCTAACATTTCCTTTCGAAAGGTATTTCTTTCTTCTTTATTCATAATTATCTTAGTCTTGTATTTTTTCGACTCCCCTGTCCCCCTCTTGCGAAAAGGGGGTCCTTACCCTATACCCAAGCCCTAAATCCCTACCATAGGGATTAGGGATGTAACCGCCCTCCGGTGCTCGGAACCGCTACGCTCTAAGGTTGGCGGACCAAAGCGGTCTTCGCCAGGTTTGCGGGATGGGACCGCCTGACTGTTATGGAGATCAGCGCTTACGTCCTTTACCAAATAATTCAGAATGCGAACCTAAACGAACTAATTCTATTGCATTATTCTTCTTATCAAACCAAATCAAAAGTGTATCATTTTCTATATGGCATTCCATATAGTTCTTCCAGTTGCCTTTCAAAGAATGAGGATTATATTCTTCCGGTATCTGATTGCCTTCTGCCAAAAGCTTAACTATCCCCATAAGCTTTTCTACAAATTCTTTATCATTCTTAAAACGCTTATAATCTTTCTTGAACTGCGAGGTCTTTCGAATTTCTTTCATAAACCCTATTCCTCCATTGATGCCATGAAACTTTCTAAGCTATCTACTCGAACTACTCCCGCATCATGACCACTCTCAGCCTCTTTCATTGCTGCCAAAGTTTCTGCGTTTGGAACATCTTCCAAAGCAGCACTCCTTGAAACTGGGGAGTCTGAAACTATTTTAACGCCTCTCATAAGAGAGAGGACATTCTTTAATTGCTCCAACAAAGATGGACTATCTATCTGTAATGTTAACTGTGCCATAACTTCTATATTTAATTCGCAGCAAAGATAAGGGTTTTCTGTGAAACCACCAAATTTTGGGGGAGTTTTTTCAACTCTGACCAATTACTTGTAGAGATCTACGGTGATATCGAATGGTGAAGCGAAATCTTTCAGCATTGCATGCTTCGTAATAAGCAGCTAAGCACTATAACATTTTTCGACTCCCCTGTCCCCCTCTTGCGAAGAGGGGGTCCTTAACCCACTCCCAAGCCCTCGCCCTTTCCAAAAGGGCAAGGGATGTAACCGCCCTCCGGTGCTCAGAACCGCTACGCTATAAGGTTGGCGGGGCATCAAAGCCCTCGCCAGGTTTTTGCGGGATGGGACCGCCAAGCTGTTATGGAGATCAGCTTGCAATTATATTGCTGAAAGTGAGTGCATGGAGGGGGCTTGCAGATTAAGCCCACCAGAATTGTTCCTCATTGCAGTATCGCTCTGCACTTGTCGTCGCTCGAATGAGGAATATTATTTTTATTCTACTTTTGAGAGGATTACCTCTGGAGAGGTGCCCATCAGGGTTATGGCGGAAATCTTATGACCGCCATTGGCGTTTAATGAATGACCACAATGATAGAGGCGGTCATCTATAATAAGCCAGCGGTCATGGGACTCGTTACTCCATTTTCGGATGTCTATATGAGTATCGGGGAATAGGCGGTCATGCTCATCCATGAGACGTTGCATTCCTTTACCTACACCTACAGTATAAACTGTCGCTAAAACTTCTGGTTTACGAACATCTAACACACTCAGGGTTAGCGATGAAACATAGCCATCTATGATGATTACTCGATGATTGGCTGAACGAACAAGGTTCTCCAAAGCAACTCTTGCAGTATAGAAATCGCCTTCGAAGAAGACCCTCTCTGCAGGAGGGGTCGAAGTCCGAATAAAGAAATCGAGTTGCTGTTGCTGCTTGGCTTGGGTATCCTTTATTCGTTGCATCTCATCATGCTGCAACATAAATTTGCTATCAATACGTTGCTCCATTTGTAGCATCTGCTGATGTACAGCATATCCACGAAGAAGATATTCCTTCAAGACGTTGTTAGCCCATTGACGAAAGCGAATACCTTGATGACTATTTACACGAAAGCCGACTGATATAATCATATCAAGATTATAGTAATCCATATTACGTGTAACCATACGATTGCCTTCTTTTCTAACTGTTCGGAATTTCCGAACAGTTGCCGACTGCACCAATTCTCCTTGCTGATAAATATTAGTAATGTGCTCACTAATATTAGCTTTACTAGAACCAAAAAGTTCCACCATTTGAGCTTGCGTAAGCCATACCGTATCTTCTTCTATTTTTACTTGAAGAGAAATACTTTCATCTGGTTGGTAAAGTACTATCTGTGAATCATCAGCCATAGGCTGTATATTATTGTCGTTTGCCATAATCATACATTTTTATTGCTAATATAGCGCCAAAAGTACGATTTAATTTCGTAATCACCCCAATCGGCACCTTGGTATCATCTACGATGTACATGTAAACATGGGTGTAGAAGCTTTTCTTACCTGACTGGTAACGGTAAATGACCTCGATACTGTCTTTATGATAGATGAGGGTCTAGGAGCTACCTAAGAAAAAGGTTGCTCCTAGCTTGATTGATAAAAAGGGTTTCTACAAATTCTTTATCATTCTTAAACTTTCTTGAACTGCGAGGTCTTTCGAATTTCTTTCATAAACCCTATTCCTTCATTGATGCCATGAAACTTTCTAAGCTATCTACTCGAACTACTCCCGCATCATGACCACTCTCAGCCTCTTTCATTGCTGCCAAAGTTTCTGCGTTTGGAACATCTTCCAAAGCAGCACTCCTTGAAACTGGGGAGTCTGAAACTATTTTAACGCCTCTCATAAGAGAGAGGACATTCTTTAATTGCTCCAACAAAGATGGACTATCTACCTGTAATGTTAACTGTGGCATAACTTCTATATTTGTTTCGACTCCCCTGTCCCCCTCTTGCGAAGAGAGGGTCCTTACCCTATACCCAAGCCCTAAATCCCTACCATAGGGATTAGGGATGTAACCGCCCTACTCGGTGCTCAGAACCGCTACGCTATAAGGTTGGCGGGGCATCAAAGCCCTCGCCAGATTGTGCGGGATGGGACCGCTTTGCTATAACTTACTATAACATTTTACTCAGATAACTCATAGTTTTTTTATGCAGCAAGAGCATTCTACAACTTAATCTTCTTCAACGACTTCGAGTAAATTTCTACTTATCGTAAGCGTTGCACCACTGATATACTTGATTTCGCTGCCGATGACGGCTTTCTTGCCATTATAGCTCTGTACGTATGCTTCCACACCTTTCATGCTGCCTGCTACCACTCGCACTTTGATACCTTTCTTCAAAGGAACAGGGGCAGCAGTGACAGGCTCTTCATCATTCTCTACAAAATATCGATAGTTGGCAACAACCTGGTCGGGAATTTGATATATTTTCCTTTGACCTGGCATCGTCAGCATCTTATACACATCCGAACGGAAGCGGATATTGTCAAGTTGTCTCGGAGAAACATTGCAAAAGATAAAGGTGGAAAGAAATAGCTTTTCTTTCACTTTTCGCTTATTGGAACGTTTGTCTATATAAACTACTTTTACCTTGGGAATCCAGTAATCAAACCAAACATGATTGTGATTAAGATTGATTCGTATAGAATCAGCTATTCTCGTTTCACAATTCACTCTCACTACAGCCACATACCATCCTGCATCAGCAGGTTTTTCAAGACCTTCATTAGGCTTTTCCGGAACCTTTTTCTTAGCGTTTTCTTCACTTTTTGCCACGGCTTCGCCGTCGTCCCCTGCAATAGTGGACGTAACCTGTGATTGTATATTTGTCTCTTTCATCATGCGAATCAAGTTCGTTTTTTTTTGATGTCGTTCATCTGAATCTCTACATAAGAGACACAGAAACTCTTTGCAAATATAAGATAATTGTTGGAAACTAGCAAATTATGCGTGTTAAAAAATTAATATCATTCTACGAAATTCTACATTATTTCAGCATTCTTTTCGTACACAATCTTCTAAGTCGTTGATTGAAAGAATATTTTCCGATTTTCTGTATCTCTCATGTAAAGATTTGGGAAAAATCTGTGAGCATCTGTGAAATCTGTGGGAAAAACAAAAAAGCCCCGACTACTTTCGTAATCGAGGCTTCTGAAATTGAAAGGAGGCGGCTA
>ERZ1026977.700-NODE-700-length-15511-cov-3.681483_pt1 | contig 15511 bp, 15 predicted proteins | sample MGYA00519292_ERZ1026977 | MGnify/ENA primary metagenome ERZ1026977 (study PRJEB26926, sample SAMN06164410) | human gut metagenome | biome: ENVO:00009003; feature: ENVO:2100002; material: ENVO:00002003 | host: Homo sapiens | place: USA | collected 2012 ... | reverse complement strand
TATCCGTTGCCAAAATGTTAAAGTTGCGAAAAAATCTGCGGGATGAACTCCCCGCAGTCATGCGGATTCCATCGCGTTGCCACATTTTCGCTGAATATTTCAAAACCGTCTTGACGTTCCCTGCTTACTTTGGTATAATAGGGACAGTTACGACAAAATGTGTCGGATTGCTTTTTGCTGTTCCTGTTTGGCTATTGATGCAAGGAGGATGACCTGTCTATGCTGAAAATCAGTGAGCTGTCCGTAAACGGTGTTAGGTGCCCGGCGTTCCTGCCCTGCGAGGGATTGCGCGTCTCGTGGGTGTTGGAGTCCGACCGGCGCGATGTGCGTCAGGCGACCCGCCGGATCCGGCTGGAATCCGGTGTGCGCACGGTATGGGATTCCGGCGTGCTTGAGGATGCGCAGTCGGTTGCCGTCCCTCTGCCGCTGACATTGCCGCCCCGCACCGACTTCCGCCTGACCGTCACCGTGACCGATTCCGTCGGCGAGACGGCGGAGCTGTCGCACGCCTTTGCCACTGCGCTGAACCCCGGTGACTGGAGTGCCGTCTGGATCCGCGTGCGCCGCCCCATTGTGGGTTGGGCGCCCTATTTGCGCACAAAGTTTGACCTTCGTGCCGCGCCTGTGCGCACGGCACGGCTGTATGTCAGCGGACTGGGATGCGGGGAGTATTACATCAACGGACAGAAGATATCCGAGGATATGATAGACCCGCCCATGACCAATTACAACCGTGAGGTGCTGTACCGCATCTACGACGTAAGCCGCTTCCTGCCCGCCGGTGGCGGTCGGTGCGCGCTGGCGGCACTGCTCGGCGAGGGCTGGTATGCCCAGAGCCGCGTGTGGGCGGTCGGCGGCTTCCGGTACGGTGACCCGTGCCTGTGCGCCCAGCTGGAGATTGTCTATGAGGACGGGCAGACTCAGACTGTTGCCACCGGCACCGAGGGGTGGTTCAGTAAGTGCAGCCCCATCGTGCTGAATAACCTTTACGGCGGCGAGACCTATGACGCCCGGCTGGAAACGCCGGATTTCGCAGAGCCCGACGGAGAGGAGGACGGCTGGTCGCCGGTGGAGGCAGACCCTGTGCCGAAGGGCGCACTGAAGCTGTGCCTCATGCCTCCGGTGCGCGTGATCCGGACATTGCCCGCGCAGTCGGTCAGGCAGGTCAGCGGCAAGGAGGACGGCGCGTGGATCATCGACATGGGCGAGAACACGGCGGGCATAGCCGAGTTCCACCTGCGTCCCTCCTCGCGCGGTGCGCAGTATGTATTCCGGTTTGCCGAGACAGTCAACCCGGACGGCAGTCTGGATTTCCGTTCCACCGGGGCGTTTGCTACGCAGTGCATCCAGCAGGATGTGTACATTGCGCGCGGTGACGCGGAGGGCGAGGTTTACCGCCCGCGCTTTACCTATCACGCCTACCGCTATGTGGAGATTACCGGCTATTTTGACCTGCGCCAGTACGGCAAGGATCCGGATACCGACATTGCAGTCGGGCTGGTCATGTCCACGGATCTGGAGCAGGCAGGCAGCTTCCGGTGCTCCAATGAGGATATCAACAGGTTGCAGGGCATCATGATGTCCACCTTCCGCTCCAACTACCACGGCTTCCCGGAGGATTGCCCCGGGCGGGAGAAGTGCGGCTGGCTGGGCGACGCACAGGTGGTGTGCAACACCGGCATGATGAATTACCGGATGCAGGCGTCCTATGAGAAGTACCTGCACGACATCCGCACGGAGGTCGAGATGTACGGTGTCTGGCAGATGATTGCACCCGGTATGCGCGGTTGCGGTGAGGCGACTCCGCTCTGGGGCTGTGCGCAGGTGCTGATTCCGTACTGGATGTACCGCTATTACGGCGACCGTGCCGTGGTGGATGACAACTGGGATATGATGTGCCGCTGGGTGGAGCATGAGGCGGCGGACGCCAAGGATTTCATCATTACGCGCGGACTGGGGGACTGGTGCCCGCCGGTCGGGCTGAAGAGCGACCGGCGCATCCCGGTGCCGGAATCCTCCACGCAGATGTTTTACGAGATATGCTGTCGCATGAGCGAGCTTGCCGCCGAGCTGGGGCTGGATGGCAAGGAGCACTTTGACCGGCTGGCGGCGAATATCAAGGACGCCTGCATCCGCACCTTCTGGCTTCCGCGCGAGCATCGGTACAGTACGTGGGGCAGTTGCGGCGTGGCGCTGGAGACCGGGCTGTACCCGGCAGGCGAGCGCGAGGCACTCGTGCGTGCGCTGGTGGAGCTTGTCAAGGCAGATGACTGTGCCATGAGCACGGGCATTTACGGCAACAAGTACCTGATCCCGGCGCTGTGCGATGAAGGCTACGGCGATCTTGCTCTGCGGATCCTGTTCAACCGTGACCATGTCAGCTTCGGTACCATGATGGACGGTGGCGCGACCTCCCTGTTTGAATGTCTGGAGACCGAGTGCGTGGGACGTCCGCGCGAGAGGGGAACCGCTTCGCTTAACCACCCCATGCACGCAGGCTTTGCCTACTTCCTGTACCGTTGCGTGGCGGGTATCCGTCCGCTGACGCCCGGTTTCGGCGAGTTTGAAATCCGCCCCGATTATTTTGACGGCATTCCGTCTGCGGACGTCACATACGAAACGCCCTACGGCACGGTGGCAGTGTCCTTTGTGCGCCGGGGCAGGGAAACAGTGTACAGCTTCCGCGTACCGGTCAATACGACCTGCCGCTTCCGCGCGGGCGGACGCAGTGAGGTATACGGTTCCGGCAGTTATACCGTGACGGTCACGGAGTGAGGGGGCAGTATGGAACCTGTGAAATTCAAGCGGCTTGATCCTGCGGCGATTCTGCCGACCTACGCCACGCCCGGCTCAGCCGGCGCCGATCTGTACGCACTGCCTTCCGGGGAGCCGGTTGTCATTGCGCCCGGCGCGACTGCCTGTATCCGGACGGGGCTTGCAGCCGCAATCCCGTGCGGATATGTGGGGCTGGTCTTTGCCCGGAGCGGGCTTGCCTGCCGGCAGGGGCTGGCACCTGCCAACAAGGTCGGCGTCATTGACTCCGACTACCGCGGCGAGTGGCTGATTTACCTTTACAATCAGGCGAGCGAGCCGCGCGTGATAAATCCCGGCGACCGGGTGGCACAGCTGGTGCTGCTCCCGGTTCTGACACCGACGGTGGTCGAGGCGGATTCGCTGGATGAAACAGACCGGGGTGCCGGCGGATTCGGCTCCACGGGACAATAATTGCATGACTGTGCGGGCTGATTTGCCCATATGCATATGTCCGGCACACTGCCGGGGAAAAGGAGAATAACAATCATGAAAAAACTGCATCTGTTCGTACTGTGTGCCGTATTCTTACTGGCGGCTTGCCTGACCGGTGTGCTGGTGTCCTGTCAGGACGGTCAGACCGAGACTTCTTCCGCCACCGGAACGGGAACCTCCACGGAGCCGCAGGGGAGCGCTTTTGCTACCGATACCGAGCCGGAGACGGAGCCTGTTACCGCTCCCGGAACGGACACCGAGACCGATACGACACCAGAAACCGATACCGAAACAGAAACCGAGACCGAAACGGAGGGAATTAAATTGAATATCAAAGCCGATGCACTGAACCCACTGATGACATCGCTGTGGAGCGGGGATGAGGTCCGCAACGAGACCGTTATGTTCCTGGATGCAGGTGAGGCAAAGAGCCTTCTGTACCGGGCGGACTGCATTCTGTCCGTGACGGGCTACGACGGCAAGAGAAAGTACACCGAGGGCGTGGATTATGCCCTGCAGGACGGGAAAATCGTGGCGCTGGAGGGCGGCGCACTGCCGACTATTACGTCGGCGAAGTACTATGGCGCCGATTCCACCTCGCTTTTGATGACCAAGTACAACGGGAAAAATGTATACACCCACTGGGGTGAGGGGCGCGCCATGACCGATTGGCAGGTCAACGTTACCTATACGCATTCGGACAGCTGGGAGGGCTACCGTCAGACCTGCGAGATCGGGCAGTTTGCCGGACTTGTCGATAAACTCAACCGCGGTGAGGATGTGACGTTCATTTTCTACGGTGACAGTATCACCAACGGCGCCAGCGCCAGTTTTGTCTATAACTATGCACCGCAGCAGTACAGCTATCCGCTGTTGCTGACGCAGGCACTGGCAGATCTGTTCGGGTACAACGTTCACTACGTCCAAACCGGGCTGAACGGCACCAGCCGCATCCCCAATCAGGACTACACGGTGGAGAATGCCCGCGGTACCATTACCTATATCAATCCTGCCATCGGCGGCTGGAATACGCAGCAGGGGCTGGATAACTATGACAGTCACGTCAAGCCGTTCGTCGAGCAGTACGGCTGTGACCTGTTTGTGCTGGCGTTCGGCATGAATGATGCGGGCGGCGCTCCCCGCACGATCGCGGCAACGCAGAAGAAGATCTTAAACAGGGTGCTGGAGCAGTCGTCCGCAGCCGGATTGCTGATCGTGTCCACCATGGTGCCCAACCCGGACGCGACCAACGGCTGGTACGGCAATCAGGAAAAGCAGCAGAAAAGCCTTCAGTCCCTGGCGGAGGAAATGCGTGCGCGGAACGCTTCCTGCGCCGTGGCGTGCATGACCTCGGTCAGCAAGGCAGTGCTGGAGCACAAGAGCTTCCGGGATTATTCCGGCAACAACATCAATCACCCGAACGATTTCTTCTCGCGCGTCTATGCGCAGTGCCTGCTGGAGACGCTGATCGGCTACGGCAACATCCGCTGAGAAAGAACGGGTGAGCCATGATCGAGACCGTCGTGATAGACAGCATTGACGGCATCATGCGGTTGATCTCGGATCAGGCATACAATGAGGACATCGGGCGGCTGCGGAGCGCATACTTTTTCCGCGGGCTGCCCGATGTCCGATTCCGCCTGACGACCAGTCTGCGCATGAACTGCAAGGAGCTCCACCGGGAGCTGGAGCCGGCGATGCTGCGGGCGTTTACCAAGTATGCCAGTATGGATGATCCCACGCTGTCCTCGTCTGTCTGGAAGCAGATGGTGGTGGGGCAGCACTACGGGCTTCCCACGCGGCTGATGGACTGGACGCGCTCCCCGCTGATAGCCCTGCATTTTGCCAACTCCGAGAGCAATTTCGACAAGCTGGACAAGCGGGACAGTGTGGTTTGGCGCTTCAACATGAAGGACGTGAACCGATACCTGCCGGACAAGTACGCCCGGATACTGGAGCGGGACAAGACCTTCATCTTTTCGCTGGACACGCTGTCTGCCGTGGCGGACAGCATTGAGCAGTACGATGCGGATATGGGCGGCGATGCCTTTGTCAATCTGGAGCCGCCGTCCATTGATCAGCGCATCGTGAATCAGTATTCCTTCTTTTCCGTGATTCCGGCAGGCATCACGGATATTGAGCGGTATCTGGAGGAGCATACCGAGCATACCGTCCGGTATGTCATCCGGAAAGAAATCCGCTGGGACGTGCGCGACCTGCTGGATCAGTTCAATGTCAGCGAGCGCATGATCTTCCCCGGGCTGGACGGGCTGTCCCGTGCGTTGGCACGGCATTACTTCGTGAAAGGCTCGGATGCGGAAAGGAGACGGTATACCGATGAAACGTAAAACGCACGGATCATCCGGACTGCGGCAGGCAAAGGCGTGGCTGTACCTTCTGCCTACGCTTGCTTTTCTCGGCGTATTTATGGTTTACCCGCTGGTGGACGTGCTGATCTATTCCTTTGAAGAGGGCTATAACTCCGCCTCGCAGACCATGCTGGGCGTGGGCTGGTATAACTATGCCTATGTTCTGCACGACCCGTATTTTCTGCAGGCAGTAAAGAATACCTTTATCCTGGTCATCATCACGGTGCCGGTCTCCACGGCGCTGGCACTGCTCATTTCGCTGGGGCTGTCCTCTATAAGACGTCTGCGCAGTCTGTTTCAGACCGTGTACTTCCTGCCATATGTGACCAATACGCTGGCGGTGGGGCTGGTCTTTATGGTGCTGTTCAAGAAAACAGCCTATTCGGACGGACTGGTGAACCTGCTCATCACGGCGTTCGGTGGGAAGTCGGTGGATTTCATCGACGGTCCGTACTGGGCAAAGATGCTGGTCATGTGCCTGTATACCGTGTGGGTCGTTATGCCGTTCAAGGTGCTGATCCTGACGAGCGCCTTGGCATCGGTCGATCAGAACTACTATAACGCCGCCCGCGTGGACGGCACGGGCAGGTGGCGGATGTTTTTCCGCATCACGCTGCCGATGATCTCGCCCATGATCTTTTACCTTGTCATTACCGGATTTATCGGCGCCTTTAAGGCGTATTCGGACGCCGTGGCGCTGTTCGGCACAGATCTCAACGCTGCCGGGATGAACACCATTGTGGGCTATATTTACGATATGCTGTACGGCGACAGCGGCGGCTATCCGTCCTATGCGGCGGCGGCGGCGCTGATTCTGTTCGCCATCGTGCTGACCGTGACGGTCATCAACCTGATGGTCAGCCGGAGCCGGGTTCGCATGGGAGGGAGAAGCGCATGAGCAGGAACGGTAAGCAAGGGGTGTCGGTGCCCGAAAACCGATTGGCATCGGCGCACCGCCGCACGGTGCGGCGCCAGCGCATCCGCATGATTGTTACCTACGCCTTGCTGGGTGTCTGGGGTGTGGTCGTGCTGTTTCCTTTTTACTGGATGGTGCTGACTTCGCTCAAGAGTTACAGCGCCTACTCCTCCGAGAGCATCCCGAAATTTTTTACACTGCACCCGTCCCTGGAGAATTATCGGGAAGCCTTTACGGCGGTGCCGCTTGCACGGTATTTCCTGAACACGTTGATCTTTACATTGGCGACCACTGCGCTGATGCTGATTGTCATCGTGTTCTCGGCGTTTGCTTTTGCGCGACTGGAATTCCGGGGGCGGAACATCCTGTTTGCGGCATTCCTGTCGCTGATGATGATTCCCAGCGAGCTGGTCATCATCACCAACTTCGTGACGGTCACGGAGCTGGGACTGCGCAACACATTCCTCGGACTGATCCTGCCGTCGGTCACATCCATATTCTACATATACCTGCTCAAGGAGAATTTCGAGCAGGTGCCGGATGAGCTGTACCGCGCGGCGAAGATCGACGGCACGTCGGATATCAAGTACCTGTTCCGGGTTCTGATTCCGGTCTGCCGTCCGACCGTTGTCACGGTAGTGATCCTCAAGGTTATCGAGTGTTGGAACGCCTATGTCTGGCCGCGCCTGATAACGGATGACCGGAATTACTTCCTTGTGTCCAACGGCATTCAGGAGATACGCGAGAATGGGTTCGGACGGGAGAATATCCCTGCCATGATGGCGACCGTTGTGGTCGTGTCGGTGCCGCTGATCGTGCTGTTCCTGGTTTTCCGGCGGCGCATCATGGAAGGCGTTTCGAGAGGGGGCACCAAGGGATGAGAACGCGCGGGATTTATCCGGCAGGGCGGATGCTTTCCCTGTGCCTTGCACTGCTTCTGCTGACTGTCCCCGTGTCCGCCGCACTGAGCGGTTGCCACGGACGGCAGGAGCGGACGTCCTTTTCGGTTCCGGCGAGCTTTGACGAGGCGCGTGAATACGAGATCGTGTTCTGGGCGAAGAACGACACCAACATCCGGCAGGCGAACATATACAAGCGCGCTGTTTCGGAATTTGAGGCACTGTATCCCAATATCCACGTCAAACTGAGCCTGTACACCGATTACGGGCAGATATACAATGATGTCATTACCAATATCCCCACCGGAACCACGCCGCATATCTGCATATCTTACCCGGATCACATCGCAACCTACATGACCGGGGAGAACACCGTGGTGCCGCTGTCCGGTCTGATGGCGCACCCGGTGTACGGTCTTGGCGGATCCGGCGTGCGGTTTGACGCGCCCCGCGCGGATGAGCTTGTGGAAAAGTTCCGCGCCGAATGCGAGCTGGGCGGAGAGCAGTGGGCGATGCCCTTCATGCGATCCACCGAGGCATGCTATGTCAACCGGGACTTGGTGGAAAAGCTGGGCTATACCTTGCCCGATGTGCTGACTTGGGACTTTATCTGGGAGGTTTCCGAGGCGGCGATGGAAAAGAACCCGGACGGAACCTTCCGGGTGAACGGGCAGAATGTGCTGATTCCCTTCATTTACAAATCCACCGACAATATGATGATCCAGTACCTGAAGCAGGCTGGCGCGGAGTACTCCACGTCCGCCGGGGAAATCGGTCTGTTCAACGACACAACCAGACAGTTTCTGTACACCGTGGCGGAGCACGCCGGGACGCGGGCGTTCTCGACCTTCAAAATCTCCAGCTATCCGGCGAATTTCCTCAACCGGGGGCAGTGCCTGTTCGCTGTTGACTCCACGGCGGGGGCAACCTGGATGGGTACCGATGCACCGCTGTCGGATATCAGTGCCGATGCCGTGGTACGCTTTGAAACCGCTGTTTACCCGGTTCCGCAGGTGGATCCGGAGCACCCTGCCATGATTTCGCAGGGACCGTCTGTCTGCCTCTTCAACAAGCAGGATCCGCAGGAAGTGCTGGCGGCATGGCTGTTCCTGCAGTACCTGCTGACCGACGGTATTCAGACCGACTATGCCGAAACCGAGGGGTACGTCCCGGTCACAACAAGCGCGCAGACGTCGGAGTCCTACCGCGACTATCTGTCCCGCAGCGGTGAGGACACGGACGCGCACTATCGGGTCAAGATCGACGCGACCAATATGCTGCTTGCCCATACCGACGACACGTTTGTCACGCCCGTATTCAACGGCTCGACATCGCTGCGCAATGCGGCCGGACAACTGATCGAGGAGGTTACGCGTGCCCGGCGCGCCAACGAAACGGTGGACGATGCCTTCCTGCAAAAGCTGAAAGCCGATGTCACCGCCCTGTATCGGCTGAACCAGAGCGGTGCGATGACGGGCGTCCGGGCGGATCTGGGACGCCTGCCGGGCACATCGGTTGCACTGCTGTCCGTGCTGGGTGGGGCGTGGCTGATTATTGCTGCCGTATTCGTTGCCCGCCGCATCCGGGGACGGGGGAATGGATAGACCTTGGAGGTGCCCCTGAATCAGCATTCCCCTGACAAAAGGGGCTGCCGAACGATCGGCAGCCCCTTTTCAATATGCTTGTTTCTGTTGGCTGATACTGTATCCGGGTTACCCGAAGGTCACGCCGGCTTCGGGACTCATGGCTGTGATGCGGGCGAGCGATTCAATACGCATACCCGCCTCCCGGAGGCGATTTCCGCCGCCCTGATACACCTTTTCAACGAACACGCCGGCTCCCACAACGCAGGCGCCCGCCTGGCGGCACAGGTCGTTCAACCCACGCAACGCCTCGCCGCTGGCAAGGAAATCATCGATGAGCAGAACGCGATCCGCAGACGTGAGGAACTGGCGGGGGATCATGATACGGTGCTCGGTGCCGTGCGTGAAGGAAAAGACTTGGGACGTGTAAACTTCCCCGGCGATATTGCTGGAGCGGGACTTTTTGGCAAACACCACCGGAACCCCGAAGGGGACGGCGCACAGGCAGGCAAGTCCGATGCCGGATGCTTCAATGGTCAGTATCCGGGTGATGCCTTCCTCGCCGAACAGACGGTGAAATTCCCCCGCACAGCGGCTGATGAAGGGGACATCGATCTGCTGGTTGAGAAAGCTCCCGACCTTCAGAATTTCTCCGTCCTCAATGATGGCGTCCTGGGAAATGCGGTCTTCCATGAGTTTCATATGTGTTTTCGATTCCTTTTCAAATGTAGAATGCGTGGCCGGACGCCGTGTCAGGCGTTCCCGGAGTCATACAGCTTCTGGAGCTTTTGCACGATATTCTTTTGCAGTGCCGATCTGGTGCTTCTTGCCTTCTTCTGGTATGTGGACATGACGCGGTTGCTCTTCTGCCCCATGAGCTGGCGGAACTGATCATGGAAGCCGGACAGGGGACCGGTGTATATAACGCCGGCATCAATATATACCTTGCTGAACAGCAGATCCAGCATTTCGGCAGAGTCGGGGTCGGAGACCAGCTTGGAGCGCAGAGCCACGTCGTAGTAGGCGGGTCTTACGATGTTGTAGCTGGTATAGCACAGTGCTTCCATGACGGCACTGATCCTGTCGCGCCGGTCATCCAGTGCGGTTTTAGGAATGCTCAGCACGGTGAACTGGTCATGCAGCAGAGTTCCGTAGTCCTTCTGTGCTTCGTCATACTTGGGCATCGGCACCACGCCGTACTCATCCTTCATGTCCCGCATGACAGCCGATTCCAGCGCCATGATGCGCAGGGTAGCCATGGCAGCGTTCCCGGCAGCGAACATATTCCGGATATCATCCTGCTCGGCGTCATTGCCGTAGTGCTTGTAGTCGTAGGAAGCGTTCCCGTGCCCGTAGAAGAGTTGCAGAACCTTTTCCGCAACATTCTGCAGCTTTTGGGCGTCGAAGTTGTCGAACGTGTAATCCCCGTTCTCGTCGCGCTCCAGAATGCGCACATTGCAGGCGCTCCAGTAGGGGTCAACGCCGATGTAGTCATTGGAGACAAAGCCGTAGATATCGCCTGTCTCGTCCTGTAATCCGTTTCCGTTGTCGCGGTAGAAGGTTTCCACGATGCTGTTCTGGTAATCCAGCGTCCACGTCCCGTTCCGGACATTGTCATACAGGTAGTCCACCTTTGCCTCGGTGAAGAGACGCTTGTTGAACAGGGTGGCGAAGGCAAAGCGGTACATGGAGAGCACTGCGGCGCCCGTTACGGCAAACTGCATTCCCTTGTATTCGATTGATTCGTTGAAGCCCTGCGACCACCACGGCTTGTCAAAGTCAAGGTACGCCGATTTGCGCAGATCACGCAGGTTTCCGGTCAGACTGTTGTCCACCACGGTATAGCAGGCGGCGGCAACGAGGTCGTATTCATGGGAGCCTCCGCCGACGGATGTCATCATTTTTTCAACGATCTCAACCGCGCCCTCACAGTTGATTTCAACACTGCGGATCTTGATATTCAGACGGTCCTCCACGATTTTGTTGCGCTCGTAGACCGCGTCATTGACCGGCTCGTGCAGAATAGACTCTACCGCAATCTCCCCGGCTGTCCAGCCCTCGCGGTAGCGGCTGAGAATGACGATCTCATCGTCTCCGTAGTCAAGCTCGGGCAAGGAGCACGACGGCGTTGTCTCGGCGTTGTTTTCGGAGGCATCCGCGGACGTGACCGCCGTGTTACTCGGATCGGTTTGCGACGCGGTTGGTTCTCCGGGGACGGCGCAGGCGCAGAGCGATGCTGCCAGCATGGCGAGAGCGAGCAGCAGGGAAATGCAAGATGTGCGGAATCGGAAGTGTTTCATCGGCTTCTCCTCCTCCGGCATGGCAGGCAGACCGGGTGAAATGTGATGGCTGCCTGTATCTTTTGTGCCGGGAACACGTACATTATAGCACAGACGCGGGAGCCTGTCAACAGGAACTCGTGCATTTTGTATGAAACTCCGCTCTCTGCGGGTTGCTCGGGTGGCGCGGATCCCTTTGCCGTGCCTTATCCGAACCGGCGGAGTATCTCCTGAATTCCGGCAAGGTCATCGGCGAAGCAGATCCCATCCTGCCGCTCCTTGGTGGACAGTCCCATTTCAATCATGTGGCGCAACAGCGCTTGCAGGTCATTGTAGTAACCGTTCAGATTATACAGAATGCAGGGGGCATCCAACTGCTTCAGGGACACCATGGACATCACTTCCGCGATCTCCTCCAGCGTGCCCGTTCCGCCCGGAAACGCAATGAAAGCGTCTCCCAACTCAATCATTTTGGCTTTTCGCTCGCTCATGTCCTTGGTGATGATCAGGGAGGTCAGCCCCTCGTGCTGCAGCTCCGCTTCTATGAAGAACTGCGGTTCTACGCCTGTAACTTCGCCTCCGGCTTGCAGGACGCTTTCCGCGATTTCCCCCATCAGACCGCTTCGGGATCCGCCATAGACCAGTGCGTTTCCGCTTTCTCCGATCCATGTTCCCAATTCCCGGACGGCTCGCTTCAGCGCCGGATCCTTGCCCTCAAGCGCGCCGAGGTATACCGTAATATTCATGTGTGCGTCCCATCCTTTCCTCCGGCGGCAGATTCTGTACCGCCGATGCGCCCATTATACCACATTTCTCCCCGTTTTTCAAGGGGGCTTCGACAGCCTTCAGGGGGTCAAGGCGGTTACTGTTTCTTGATTTGTGAGTGTAGTGCCGAGGTTTTCGAATCAGTACACCAATCGGTTCAGTCACGTTGGAGAATGGTGACGCATAAAGATAGCACATTAGGGATTCTTACGAAACGGAAGCACCCCTGATGTGCTGTAACAGTCGTGTTGCTCTATTCTGTTGTGCTATCCATAATTGCGGGACAGATGTGTGTCGGTACTTGTGGTGTGCCGTATTCTATGCCGCTTTCCCGCCACGATAACGAGTTGTTGCTATGCCCCTGTCGCTAATCGTTGTAAGCAAAGGATTGTGCGTCGGATGGCGAAACGCCTGCATCCAAAAGCTGCTGCTCTAATTTTTCATTTAACTGAAGTTGTTCTCGCATTTTCTTCCCCACCAAGGCAAGAATAACAGAAACAGTCCATGCCGTTATTTGAAGACCGAATACGAACAAGCACAGTATTCCTTCGTCGAACGCCATGTCGGTTGCGATCATGCTCAGCAAGATGGACAGGATGAGAGTAATAATGGTATGTCGTCTAAAGAAGCTGAAAAAGCTTTCGATTGTCTCTACAACGCGGAAGGCCGTGTCGTCGGTATACGGTTGTACCCGGGAGAAGTACAGATGCCGAATAATTGTGGACTTGCGGCGTGTGGTCGTGGTTGCCTTCCATCGCGTGTCGGAAACTACCTCGCCTTTTGTCGTTGTTTCATAGTGAACATCACTTTCCACAACGTCCTCACTCGCCAAGTGCCATCCAAAGCACTTCTTTTCAAATTTTGTGAGTGTGCCCCGAAATATTGAGCTTGCGTAGTGTTTTACCTGGTTTTTGAATCGCGGTTTTGCCATTTTTCTTTACCTCTCTCTCATGTAATTTGAAATGCGAAATCTGCAGCCACACCACGCAGAGAACGCGGCACTCCTTTTGCATATGGTGTTGCCGAAAGTGTTAGAATAGAGTCGGAACACACTGTATCGACATTGTATCACAAATTGAGATATTTGTCAATATCTCAATTCGCGATTTTGTATAATAAGTGCAGTTATTTTCGAAAAGGATACTGCATGTATGAGAATTAGAGATTTGCGCGAGGATGCCGACATCACCCAAAAGGAAATTGCTGCGTATCTGCACATCAGACAGAATACCTATTCGCAGTATGAGAATGGACAGAGACAGTTGCCTATCAACGTTCTTATCGCTTTGGCAAAGTATTATAAGACATCGGTCGATTACATCCTCGGCTTGACTGATGAGAAAAAGCCATATGGTAGGCGCTCCAACTGATGATTGCAACGAAAAGCAATGCGGTTGGGGAAGATGAAGGCATATTGCTGTTTAAGCCGGGCAAAAAATCCGCTTTTCCCATTGAAATTTTCCTTCCGATGTGGTATACTGTTCCTGTATAGGCAGAACACGGACTGAAAGCATCAACGAAAGGACAGCATACCGAACATGGCAGAAGCAACCCTGACCCCGTACCTTGAGTGCGGGCGCGTAATCAATACACATGGCTGCCGGGGCGGCATCAAGGTGGAGCCGTGGGCGGACAGCCCGGCGGATCTGTGCCGCCTTGGGCACCTGTTCCTGCGGCGCGGCGCGGACATGCTCCCGCTGACCGTCCGACGCGCATCGGTCATGAAGGGGCAATTCCTGCTCTTGGAAGTGGAAGGCGTGACGGATATGGATGCCGCCTCCGCCCTGCGGGGGGAGGTTCTGTATGCGCGCCGGGCGGATATGCCGCTTCGCAGAGGGCAATACTTCCTTGCCGATGCCGAAGGTCTGCCCGTTCGGGACGGCAGACCCGGCAGGGAAGGGCAGGTTCTCGGACGGGTGGCAGAGATACTGTCCAGCGCGGCGTCCCCGCTCCTTTCCGTGGACACAGGACGCTGCCGCGTGCTGGTGCCTGCCGTGGCGGCATTCGTCCGGGAAGTCGTGCCGGGCAGTCATGTTACCGTAACACCGATCGACGGGATGTTTGACGGGGAAGCCGAGGTTGCCGGGGACGCCGCTGATTCGTCTGCCGAGGCGGAAAGAGAGGGCTGAGCCGTGCGGTTTGACATTATGACACTGTTCCCGGATCTGGTGGAGCGGGTGCTGGGCGAGAGCATTATCGGGCGGGCGCAAAAAAGCGGCGCCTGCACCGTGCGGGTGTTCAACATCCGCGACTATTCGGAGGACAGACGTCACCGGGTGGACGACACGCCCTTCGGCGGCGGAAAGGGAATGCTGCTGGCGGCGCCTCCCATTTATAACTGCTACCGCGCCGTGCTGGCGGATCAGCTGGCATCCGGTTTTGACGGGCGGCGGCACGTGGTCTACCTCTCGCCTGCCGGACGCGTGCTGAATCAATCTGTCGCCGCAGAGCTGGCAGACCGGTATGACAACCTCATCCTGCTCTGCGGGCACTATGAAGGGGTGGATCACCGCATCATTGAGGAACTGGTGGACGAGGAAATCTCGCTGGGGGATTTTGTGCTGACGGGGGGAGAGATTCCCGCCTGCGTGCTGGTGGACTGCGTGGCGCGCCTGACAGAGGGCGTGCTGTCCGCCGCAGAATGCTATGAAAATGAGAGTATTTCCTCCGGGATGCTGGAGTATCCGCAGTATACCCGTCCGGTTGAGTATCACGGGATGCGCGTCCCGCCGGTGCTGCTGTCGGGAGACCATGCGAAGATTGATGCGTGGCGGCAGGCTGAATCGCTTGCCCTGACGCGTGAGCGACGTCCCGATCTGCTCCCGCCGGAGACAGCGACAGCGACAGAAACAGAAAAGAATTGACCCGGAGAACCGCATTGAAAAACAGGAAAGGAGGGATCCGACATGGCTGAAAGACCCGGTTCCAGGCGTTCGATACTGGGTATTTTTGACTGTTGGAGCGCGGGACTGTACCGCCTTGTGTCGCGCAGTTGGCTGGGCAGATGCCTGACAGGCTACCGCCGCGAACCGACGGCTTTGCTGTCCGGCGAAACGCGGGCGCGTGGGATGCACGCGATGTCCGACCGGCGCTGTCGGGTCGTCCGGGCGGCGGAGGGGAGCCGGGTTCTGGCTGTCGCACGCCGACTGGTTCACCTGCTTGCCGACTGTCCTGCGCGACTGTACGGGCTGTTTTTCCTGTTGTACGGGATTGTATGCTGTCTGATCCGCCTGCTGCAGCCGTTCCTGATAGCCGGACGGTCGCTGGATTTGCGCGGCATTGTTTTCAGCGTTTTCAACAGAATGAAAACTATCAATCCGCCCGTGACTATCGTTATCACAACAAAAACCCACGTTGCATTGCTGAAAAGCCCCCACGCCATTCCCGTGTTTTTATGATACTCGAAGCGTATCCTGTCTATTATACACATCTGACGCTGCCGACGATAAGGCTC
>ERZ1026977.670-NODE-670-length-15957-cov-5.173689_pt1 | contig 15957 bp, 8 predicted proteins | sample MGYA00519292_ERZ1026977 | MGnify/ENA primary metagenome ERZ1026977 (study PRJEB26926, sample SAMN06164410) | human gut metagenome | biome: ENVO:00009003; feature: ENVO:2100002; material: ENVO:00002003 | host: Homo sapiens | place: USA | collected 2012 ... | reverse complement strand
ATACGAGATCATGCCTAGTCTCGTGGGCTCGGAGATGTGTATAAGAGACAGCGAAGATGGCAAGACCGTCACCTTTCAGGCGATTGCTGGCATACAGGTATTTCCCGTCGGGACTGAGATGTATATCGGCACTGCCACGCGCACGAAGTGTGTCGGCTGCAATGGTCTGTATCTTTTCCAGTTTGCCATCCAAGTAGCTGAAAGCGGTGATATTACCGGATAATTCGCTGATAAGATACGCGTACTTGCCGTTCGGGCTGAAGGTGAGATGACGTGGACCGGAGTTAGGATCTACGTCAATGGCTTCGGCAGAAGGGTGGGGGATAATGCTCTTCGGATGTATGACAAAGCGCAGGATGCGGTCGGCACTGAAGTCAGTGGCAAAGATATATTTTCCATCCGGAGAGAAGACAGTGCAATGTACGTGGGGTGTTGCCTGTCTTTCAGTGTCCGGTCCGCCGGTACTGCCTTCAAAAAGCGTATCGACAGGTTCTAATGAACCATTCTTTTTCAGCGGGAAGATAGACATGCTACCTCCGCTATAGTTGGCTGTGAGTACTTCTTTTCCATTGGTGGCAACGTAGCAGGGGTCGGCTCCCATAGTGGGCTGGCGGTTCAACAAACTGAGTTTCCCTGTTTCCTTATCGAAGGAGAAAGCATTGAGAGCAGCTGTTGCGTCATTCATTTCGCTGACGGCATAGACAAACCTTCCATCTTCTGAAGGGATGAGATAAGACGGGTTGAGCACTTCGATGGAACTGAGCGAGGTGGCAAGTCCCGTTTCCTGGTTGAAGCGGAAGGTGTAAATACCTTTGCTGTTTCCATCGGTGTACGTACCTACCAGCATGGCGAGTTCGTCACTTCCGTTGTTTACGTTTCCCGCTTTGCGGGGTGCGCAGGCTGTCATTGCTAATCCAAGCATACAGAAAAGAAGAGATTTCATTAGTGATTAGTATTTAGTTAATCGTTAATTTTCACTTCCGCCACTCCTACACGGTCATCATTCAGCACAATGCGCAAGTCGCTGGCAGTAGTTCCTTTGAACGTATATGAAATCAACTTTCCGTATTCGCTGACTGTACCCGAATAAACTGTCAGGAATTGTCCACCGCCACTTGAAAGCTGGATTTCAAACTCCGCCGGCAGACCGTTGCCTCTGCTGAATGCAATGGAAACGCCATCTACCTTGGAGCCGTTCTCCAAGGCAAAGGTAATATAATCTCCTTTATTTCCTTCCCAAACAGTATTCATTTTTTTATCGAGCACGTTCATTACACTTTCCGGATTGGTGCTGGCAGTTACGGGAGCATCCGTTTTTGCCTGTGCTTGCATGGGGGCGTTTGGATCTTCTACTGTCAATTTTCCACTCAGGCGGATGTCTTCGGAAGAAGCACCTATCATAATGCTGAAGTCTCCCGGTTCCACCACCCATTCCATGTGCTTATCCAGTAATTCCAGCTGTTTGCGGTCGAGGGTGAAAACTACCTCTTTTGTTTCTCCCGGTTGCAGGTGGATACGCTCAAAGCCTGCCAGATTCTTTTCGTAAGTGGTAACACTGCTCAGGATGTCACGAACATACAACTGAACCACTTCATCGCCTGCACGTTTTCCGGTATTTGTTACTTTGCAGCGTACAGTTGCCTTTTGGTTCGGTGTAATCACTTTCGGACTGATTTCGATGTCGGAATACTCAAAGGTAGTGTAACTCAGACCGTATCCGAATGAATAGAGTGCACCGTTGACACGTGACATGTTTCCATCCAGCCCCGGATTCTTTCCACCGTCAATCTGTGAAGAAGGTTTGCAGGGGAAGTTAAAAGGTATTTGTCCGACACTTTTCGGGAAAGTGACTGTCAGTTTTCCACCCGGGTTATAATCTCCGAAGAGCACATCGGCTACTGCTGTTCCACCTTTGGAACCCGGATACCATGCTTCTAAAATAACGGGAACGAACTTGTCTGCCCAATTGATGGATAGCGGGCGACCGTTAATCAGCACCAGTACGACGGGCTTTCCGGTTGCTTGTACAGCTTGAAGCAGTTTCAGTTGTCGTCCCGGAAGATCGAGACTGCTGCGCGATTTGTTTTCACCGCAGGTACGCTGTCCGCCTCCTAATACGACTACGGCTACATCTGCCTGGCGTGCATTTTCTACTGCTTTATCGATTTCAGCTTGTTCGCTATCTGTCATCGGATAGTCGATAAGTTCGCTTTCCGGCCAGTTGGCGTCTACGAGGTCACAGCCTTTGGTATAGAGCACTTCTGCTTTGCCTTCAGCTTTTTGGCGAATGCCTTCCAGCACTGTGGTTACTTCTACTGCCAAAGGACCGTAGTGTGTCAGTGCGTATCCTTCTTCGTCTGCATTGGGGCCGCAAACTGCTATCTTCTTCACGTTGTTGATATCCAATGGCAACACGTTGTTTTCATTCTTCAATAAGACGAGGCTTTCGCGTGAGGCTTGCAGTGCAAGAGATTCATTCTCAGCTTTCTCTACTTCTTTATCAGCGCCTGCAAGGTCAGTCTGATAGGGAGTATCGAACAGCCCTACGAGGAATTTTACACGCAGAATGTCACGTACACGGTCGTTAATGACTTCTTCGCTTAGTCCACCCTCTTTTACCAATTCTCGCAAAGGCAATACATATGAGTCCGGTGACCGGAAGGTGCAACGTACATTCAGACCGGCTTCTACACTTTGACGCACGGCTTCTTTCATGTCTTTGGCGGTGCTGTGTTTGGTATAGAGATATTCAACGGCATCACTGTCCGAAACCACATATCCCCGGAATCCCATCTCGCCACGCAGGCGTGTAGTCAGCCAATAATAACTGCCTTGTATGGGGACACCGTCGTAATCATTGTACGAGCTCATCACTCCCAATAGTCCCGCTTCCTTTATCACCCGTTTGAAGGGGTAGACATGTATCATTTCCACTTCGCGTGGTGACATTTGCGGGTCTACACGTGCCATACCTTCGCGGGCGCCCTTGTTGTTACTGTAAGCAACGAAATGTTTTCCGGTTGCTGCTACCTGATGGCTATGTTGCATGCCGCGTACCATTTCAATACCCAGTTCGGCAACGAGGTAAGGAGATTCACCATATACTTCCTCATAACGTCCCCAACGCTGGTCACGGCCGACATCGAGGATGGGAGCATAGACATTGGTATATCCCAACATACGGGCTTCCCGTCCGGTGATTAATCCTACCTGGCGTATCAGTTCGCGGTTCCAGGTATGTCCCAATCCCAGTTGTGTGGGGAAATTGGTTGCACGGTAACTTTCTACTCCGCGGATACCTTCGTTCGTAAAGTCTACGGGGATGCCGAGGCGCGTTTCTTCTATGAAGAAGCGTTGTACTTCATTCAGTGCCCAGGCATGGCGGGATGCCGGCCATACATAGGGATTATCCGATGGGGGAAGTCCCCATTGTTGGAAACCGTTCAGGTGTTCGTCGATGGCACCGATGCCATCTTTCCAAAGCATTTGTTTCCATTCGGGGGTGGGGAGGTCGTCCTTTAGTACACGTTTGTAACCGTAGAGGGTTACCATCTGGCAAGTCTTTTCTTCCAGTGTCATCTGGCTGAGCAGATCTTCGATACGTGCATCCAGCGAGGCATTCGGATCTTCGTATACATCCTTCACTCCGTTTTTGTTGAAATCAATCCAGCCTTTCTTGTACATCTCGCTTTTGACGGGTTTGTACACAGCGGGTATTTTCACGGTCTTTTGTGCGCAGAGCAGAGTACTGCCTCCGAGCAGTAGTGTCATTGCAATTAGTTTCTTCATGATATTTATATTTTTGTGTATATTATCTTCTGTTGCCAAAGGTACGGGTTTTTGTCTAAGGAGAGAGGGTAATATTGTTCATTACAATAGTCCTTATTGTCCGGGCGGCTTGTCTTATTCTAAAAAAGACTTGTGAAGTTTCTATTTATGGAAACATTTGCTACCTTTGCGGTGTTCAATCATAAACACATGGAGGCAAAAGAAAGATTTAAAGTTGTTTACTCGGCTGATGCAACGGAATTCCTGCAAAGGATAACTTCAAAAGCAAGGGAGAAGATTATTAGTAATGCACGTAAAGCAAGTTATACAATTGATCCCAAACTGTTCAAAAAGTTAACAGGCACTGATCTTTGGGAGTTTAGAACATTATATGATGGTAAGCAATATCGTTTGTTAGCTTTCTGGGATAAAACAAAAGAGGTGGATACATTAGTAATTGCTTCTCATGGGTTTATTAAGAAAACGGATAAAACGCCCGCTAAGGAAATAGAACGGGCGAATAAGATAATGAAAGAATATTTTGAATTCAAATAAGTGTAGCCATGAAAGAAATGAAGTTTTATACGCAAGAAGAGGTTGAAGATTTGCTGATAGGTAAAAAAGGTACTCCGGAGCGTGACAGGTATGAGGAACAGCTAGATCTATTCCTCATCGGAGACGCTATTAAGCAAGCGAGACAAGCCAAAAACTTAACTCAAGAAGATTTAGGTAAACTTGTTGGCGTACAGAAAGCCCAAATATCAAGGATTGAAAATGGTAAGAACTTGACCTTTGCTACAGTAATAAAGCTTTTCAAGGCAATGGGATTGAGTGCTAGGTTAGAAGTAGATAGCTTGGGAAAGATAGCTTTGTGTTAAGGCTTTAATATTTGCAAAGAAAAAGCATTCGATAAAAAAAGAATTCTTATCTTTGCCCCACGATTTCTAAAAACCGTATGTATTCTGGGGTTGACTGGATTTGACAGCGGGTAGAAATAGTAAGTAAGCATGCAGTGCGTCGTTGATTTGCACTTTAATCTCAGTCCTCAAAATTTTATCTGGCGAAACTCGTTACGCTCTCGCTGCTTAATCGAAGTATAGTAGATTGAAGCTTAATCCCGGCACCAGGTGCTGGGACGTGACATCACTCGGAAGCTGTTGCTCCGAAGCATTCCGATAAAGTGGTGCAGTCAAATCGGGGATAGTTCGTGTCAGCCTCGTGGCGCGGGTGAAAATTTAGAGGATAAGGCAACGGTTGATGGCTTTGGTTCTGCCGCTGCACGAAAATTTAGGCAAAGATAAGCATGTAGAAAGCTTATGATTTCCTCGTTTGGACGAGGGTTCGATTCCCTCCAGGTCCACTATCAATGAATTAAACCTCTGGAAGCAGAGGTTTTTCTTTTTGATAATCGTTTTCTCCCATTCTATTGGGGACTAAATTCAATATTACAACAGTTTTTTTATATCTTTGACTGTTGATTTAAGTCAAATCTATTAATTATGCAAAAAACACACTGTCTTTTAATCATTTTGCTTATGCATTTTTTTCCTTTGGCACAAGCAAATGAGTATACTTTTAAACATATAACATCTGCTAATGGATTACCACAGAACTATGTACGTTCTGTTATACAAGATTCAAGAGGGTTTATGTGGTTTACTACTTTTGACGGTATAGTCCGGTATGATGGATATTCTTTCAAAACGTATCGTCGGTATGATAACGGATTAGATACCGGATTAATGTTGTACGTCACCGAAGATGCAGCTGGTAATCTATGGGTTGGTACGGAAATGGGACTTTACTGTTATGATATAGATACTGACCAGTTTACACGTATTTCTTCATATTTCCCGAAAGATTTCGGAATACAAAGAGCTATTCTCAAAATCAAAGCTGTAGGAGAAGACCAGATTTGGGTGTACACAGGTAAAGGGGGAATTTATCGGATTGATGTTATTGATAAAAAGAATAATAAATATCAATTGAAACAATATTTGAGTTCCTATTATTATTTTCCTAGCTTATGTATTCCTTTTAATGGATACTATTTAACTGTGGCAGAAGGAAAAGTTTATGCTTTTGATAAAGTCCGCAATACATTTGAACGCTTTCAGGAAGATATTCTCGAAGATGTTGATCAAATTTTTGTACACAAACAGCAACTCTATCTTCTCAAAAAAGGCTTAGCATACCTTTATAATGAGAAAACATCGACTCTTTTCCAACTGACAAACCATCCGGGGAGAGAGTTGTTCATTTCTTCGGATAACCAACTTTGGGTATCTAGTTTCGACGGTCTGTATCGTACGTCTTTGAAAGGGCTTACTCCGGAACGGGCTATGGAAACTGTTTTTAGTGGTAATCCCTGGACGACTTCATTTACTGAGGATAGTTTTGGTAATATATGGATTGGCACTTATCGTAACGGAACATTTTGCTTCCACAAGAACCAGACTCCTTTTCAAAAAAGTATGTCTGGCAAAAACATCGAATGTATGTCAACGGACCATTCCGGCAATTATTGGATAGGCAGTCTGAATGGTGAGGTATGTGTACTTGACTCCACACAAAAACAAATAATGGGGAAGACGATTTTCCCTAATGACATGATACATACAATTTATGGTCAAGAGTCTTCAAACAAGGTATGGGTAGGTACCATGTATGGCCTTTATGAAGCATGGATAGAAAGTAACAAACAAATTGTTTATCAAAAAACTTCGGGAATAAATATCCCTTCTATCCGAAGTATTGTGCAGGATTCTTGTTTCTTGTGGATTGCATCTTATAACAATGGAGTTACTCTTTATAATTATTCTACTCAACAGAGTGTTGTAACTTATAAAACTGATTCTGAAGTTTTGCCTCTTCCCTCCAATACTATACGTACAATTCTGAAAGATAGAGAGAATAATTTATGGGTTGGTACGGCAGAAGGACTTGTTGTGTTAAATGGCAAAGAACGTTTCACGTCTTCTCCCATATTTCGGAAATTTAGCTTTGCCACTCATCAGAATAATCTGTTGTTTCAAGATAACATCGTTCATATTCGTGAAGCCAAGAATGGTGATATATGGGTAGGGACTTTAGACAATGGATTGTATTATCTGAAACGTAATCCCTCTACTAATGATTGGAACTATCAATGGATTAATGTTCAGAAGGGGCTTTCCAATAATTGTATCAAAGCTATATCAGAGGATAACAATAGCTTTATTTGGGTAGCTACTAATAAAGGATTGAACAGGATTGACCCTCAAACATTGTCCGTCAAAATCTACCAGCTAAATGACGGACTTGCAAATAATGAGTTTAGTGAAAGAGCATATATAGAAAAAGGAAATGGAACTTTACATTTTGGAGGTATCAACGGTATTACCTCGTTTACTCCTGCTGTTTTTACGGAGGATACTATTCTTCCCAAACTTTCTTTTGTCAATCTTTCCATAAATAATAAGACTCTGAAAGTCGGAGAAGAAGTGAACAGGCAGATTCTATTGAAACGCTCCATTCTTAATACTGATAAACTGACATTGTCCAGTCGTAACAATAATTTTTCATTCGACTTCGTTGCCTTGCATTTCACCTCCACAGATAAAATTATTTATAAGTATAAGTTGGAAGGGTTTGATAAAGAATGGATTACTAGCGAACAAGGTAATCGTTCGGCAAAATATACTAATATACCTCCCGGCAATTATCTTTTTTCGGTGAAAGCCTCTTGCAATGGTGAGACTTGGTCGGAACCACTGAAAATGGAAATTCAGGTTTTGCAGCCGCTTTTACTCCGGTGGTATTTTATACTATTATATATACTTATGAGTATATTCATTGTATATATGATTATCCGGAATTTCAAGATTCGTGAGAAAAGGAAGAATGAACTCTTTCTTGCACAGAAAGAAAAACAACAGATACGGGAACTGTCAGAGATGAAAATGAATTTCTTTATGAATCTGTCACATGAATTTCGTACTCCGTTGACATTGATCATTTCTCCTCTGCAAAAATTACTTTCTACGCCGGATATCTCGAAGGATGAATTGCATCGTCATCTGATGAACATACAACATAATAGTTCTATATTATTACGTTTGATAAATCAGATACTTAAATTGTCTAAGCAAGACAAAGGCAAACTGGATATCGAACTACGGGAGGGGGATATCGTGGAATTTTGTAGAAATTGTTTCTCACAATTCCTTCAAATAGCTCATGACAAGCAGATACAGTTTGCATTTAATACAAATGCCTCTTACATTCTTTTGTTATTTGATGCATATAAAATGGAAGAAATTCTGTATAATCTTCTTTCCAATGCTATCAAGCATACGCCTGACGGAGGTTCTATCACATTGGATGTCATGGAACAAGAGAAAGGTGTTTCTATTCACATAACCGACTCGGGTACGGGAATGACAGAAGAAGTGAAAAAACATATTTTCGAACGTTTCTATTCGGAATCAGGAGTCGGCATCGGACTTTCTTTGACTAAAAGTCTGGTAGAACTTCATAAAGGAACAATTCTGTTCAAGAGTACTGAGGGGGAAGGGACTGTTTTCCAAGTCTTTATTCCCTTCCAAAATAAGAATACTCTTATAGAACCATTATCAGAGATAACAACATTCTCACAGGAGGATTCTGGTCCCTTTACTGCATCAGAATATATACATCCGGAAATAGAGGATAGAGACAGAGATATGAGTGATAAACCGGCTTTGCTTATTGTGGATGATAATAAAGGTATTGTACAAATATTGGATGAGTTGTTTTGTCCTTATTATAAGATATTGACTGCTTTCAATGGCAAAGAGGCTTTTGACCTTTGTTTGTCTCAAATACCGTCATTGGTCATCTCAGATATCTATATGCCGGAGATGAATGGAATAGAACTCTGTTCCGCTATTAAATCGACGAAAGAGACTTCGCATATTCCTGTAATTCTTCTAACGGCAAAGACATCTAAAGAGATACAGCAAGAAGGATTGTCTGTTTATGCGGATGCTTATTGCAGTAAGCCTTTTGATAATGATATTTTAATTTCCACAGTACATTCTATCCTTACCAACCGACAAATGTTGGCCCAAAAGTTTAGCAATAACTTAATGTCTGAGGAAGATCCTACTACTGTTTTTCCGGAAAAGACCGATAGGGATTTTATTCAAAAAATCATAAAGGTGGTAGAAGATAATATTGCTAATGAAGAATTGAGCGTTTCGTTACTTTGCCGTACAATAGGAATGAGCCAATTGACACTCAACAAGAAGATAAAACAACTGACTAACCAGACAACAAATGCTTTTATCCGGAGTATTCGGTTGAAGGTTGCTTCACAAATGATATTATCACAAAAGTATAGTATTTCTGAAGTTACTTATGCGGTAGGTTTTAGTGATTTACGTTATTTTAGAGAATGCTTCAAAAAGGAGTTTGGAGTATTACCTTCCGATTACAAAAAATAATAGCTTTCTCTAGGGGGAGGGGGATAAATTATATAAAAACTATCTTTTTTCTCCCCCTTTCTAATTCCTCCCCTCTCAAATATAAATATCCCACCCCACACTCTTTTTTAAAGTTCCTTTCTTTGCGTATACTCAAAATGCAAAGAGATAAAAGGTCGAACTTTAAAAAGAAAGGAGGAAATTAATAAGTAAAGAGATTAAATGAAACTGTATTATGAATCTTAAATTAGTATTGTGATTAACTTTAATAAACATACATGAAACCAAATTTATTTCACACCCAATTTTTCCGGTTGTTTTTTCTTATTTTATTAGCCGGAATATCAATCCAAACTTACGCTGCAAAGGACAGCCAGGCAGCTCCTAAAAAGCGTACTATTACCGGTACGGTAATTTCCGAAGGAGACAATATGCCCATTATCGGAGCCAATGTATGGCTTAAAAACAGCTCGACGGGAGCTATTACCGATTTGGACGGTAAATATTCTATTACTATCGACAACTCGGTTGTAGGTGGAGTACTCGTATTCTCATATATAGGAATGAGTACTCAGGAAGTTGCGATAGGAAACCAAAACGTTATCAATGTGACTCTAAAGTTTGATACTGAAAAAATCGACGAAGTGGTAGTCGTAGGTTACGGTCATCAGAAAAAAGCCAGTGTCATCGGTTCTATTTCCACTATTGATATGGCAGGTGTTAAAGTTCCGGGTTCTTCTATTTCGAGTGTACTGGCGGGACAACTAGCAGGAGTTGTAGCGATGAATCGCACGGGAGAACCGGGAAAAGCCAGCGCAGCCGATTTCTATATTCGAGGGGTATCTTCTTTTACCGGTGGTAACACTCCATTGGTATTGGTAGACGGAATCGAACGGGATTTGGACTTAGTAGATGTAGAGGATATCGCTTCTTTTTCTATATTAAAAGATGCTTCCGCTTCCGCTGTTTATGGTGTGCGAGGAGCTAATGGTGTAATCTTGATTACAACCAAGAAAGGGGCAGAGGGTAAACCTGTTATTAATGCCAGAGTAGAAGCTGGTTTTACTCAACCTACCAAAATGCCGGAATTTGTAAACTCTGCACAATGGGCTGAATTATACAATGAGATGAAAGGTTATGAATATTATACTCCAGAGCAAATAGGATATTTCCAGAATGGGACAGATCCCGATTTGTATCCTGATGTTGACTGGATGCATGAACTTTATAAGAATATGGCCTCTAACCAGCGGGTAAATTTGAATGTATCCGGTGGAGGTGATATTTGTAAATACTTTGTTTCCGGTTCGCTGTATAATGAAGGTTCTATTTTTAGAAATGCAGGGCAACGATATGACTATGATACATCTCTTCGTTACAATAAATATAGCTTCCGTGCTAATATGGATTTTAATGTAACAAAGTCTACTGTTCTGAATGTAAATCTGGCCAATATATATGAGAAGTTTTATGGTCCCGGTGTAGAGAAAGATAAAATCTGGTCGAGAGCTTTCGAAGCTTCTCCCGGTGTTTATCCTAAAGAATATTCAGACGGAACTCTTTCTTATCCGAGTATGCAAGGTGGCGAGAATCCTTGGAATCTTTTAGTTCATTCCGGATATCGCGAACAATTTTGGAATTCCGCACAGTCACTTATCGGAATCAATCAGGATTTAGGAGATTTAGTCACCAAAGGGCTGACAGCTTCTATTAAATTTTCCTGGGATGCGGTTAATACTAACACCATTGTTCGTTCTAAAACACCGAATCAATATTATGCTAAGGGTCGTGATGAAGACGGGAATTTGATTTTTGGTAGTCCTATTGTGACCGGAACAGACGAATTAGGACTTAGTGAAAGTGGTAGTGGTTCCATTACTACCTATTTGGAAGGTAGTATCAACTATAATCGGTTGTTTGCCGAAAAACATCGTGTAGGTGCCATGCTTTTATACAATCATAAGGTTACAAACAAGAAACTGACTTATAGCAAAACCCTTTCATTACCTTATAAATATCAAGGACTTGCCGGGCGTGTGACTTATGCTTTTAAGGATACTTATTTTGCTGAATTTAATATGGGATATAACGGTTCGGAAAACTTTGCCAAGGGACATCGGTTCGGATTTTTCCCGGCTTATGCTGTCGGTTGGATGATTTCTAATGAGAAATTCTGGGAACCAATTCTTCCGGTTGTCAGTGAATTGAAATTGAAAGCGTCCTATGTAGTGTGGGAAATGACGCGATTGGTGGAGACCGGTGGATTTATCAATCAACTATCAGCACCAACAATGGGTGGAATTATGGCGAGAACGGAAGTGAAGGAGGCGGAGGTATCCAAGTCGGAAATGTTGAAAATTTAAATGTCAGTTGGGAAAAAGCTTATAAAACCAATTTGGGATTTGAAATGAGACTGTTTGACAGAATTAAGATACAAGCTGATTATTTTCATGAAAAACGTGAAGGGGTATTTATTAACCGACAAGGACTTCCGGCTATCGTCGGACTGACAACAAAACCGAAAACCAATATCGGGGCGTCTGTTAACCGGGGAGTGGATGCAACACTCGAATATGAGGAAAAAGTCGGAGAGGTGTTTTTGACCGGGCGGGCTAATTTTACATTCAACCGGAATAAATTACTGAATAACGACGAAGTAGAACACCTTTATAAATATCAAAACAGTATTGGAAAAACATTCGGAACTGGAGGAAACCATACTTTCGGACTTATAGCTGAAGGATTGTTTCAAAGCCAGGAAGAAATAGACAATGCTCCCGAACAGAATTTTGGAACTTATCGTGTGGGTGATGTCAGATACAGAGACGTTAATGGAGACGGAGTGGTTGATACATATGATAAAGTGGCTTTAGGATATACAAATATTCCGGAGATTACTTATGGTTTCGGACTGACTGCCCAATGGAGAAGCTGGGATATCAATGCTTTCTTCCAGGGAATAGCTCATTGTACTTTCTATATTGGCGGCACTGCAATGCGTCCTTTCTCTACCGGTAATATTAATCAAAGTGCAATCAATGCTGATATTTACGATCATGTGTGGAAGACAACCAATACACCGGAACAGAACCTGGCTGCTTACTATCCCAGATTGAGTGAAGCCGGTGGGGAAGGTTCTACTAACAATAACCAGACATCTACACTTACTATGCGGGACGGGCGCTTCTTGCGACTGAAAAATTTTGAAATTGGATACACTATTCCCAAGTCTATTCTTGAAAAAACGTTTATCAAATCTACCCGTATTTATGTCTCAGGGAGTAATTTGCTGACCTTTAGTAAATTCAAATTATGGGATCCGGAAACCGGAAGTTCAGACGGAGGTATTTATCCTCCATTAAGAGTTTTCACAATAGGTTTGAACGCTAAATTCTAATATAATATGAAACGATATATGAAAAAAATAACTAAATACTGTTCTTCTTTGTTTGTGTGTGTCTTACTGCTGTCACAAACATCATGTGACTCTTTTCTGGATAGACAGGAAGATGAAGCGCTGACTTTGGATAAAGTGTGGGAAACCCGTGCGGATTCACGTAAATATTGGTTAACTACTATGAGTTTCTTACCGGATGACGCTAATGATTTCCAATATACTCCGTGGAGCGGGGCAGCTGATGAAGTAACAGTTTCAATGCGAAACCGTGAATATCATATTATGACTTCCGGAGCTTGGAATCCGTCAAATGTACCTTACGAACGTATGAGTACTTATTATAGAGGGATACGTGAGTGTAACATATTTTTAGCTAATATTGATCGTTGTACTGACCCGTTGTTGAGCAATGATGAAAAAGAACAGTGGAAGGTACAAACTCGTTTTGCACGTTGTTATTACTATTTTCTGATGATGAGAATCTACGGACCGGTATTCATTCTGCATGATGAACTGCTTGATTTTACAAAAAGTGCTGCTGAACTGGAACGTCCCCGTAATACATGGGATGAATGTGTGAATTATGTAATAGGTGAGTTGAATTCGTTGATTGAGAGCCCGTATATGAAGTCTAACTGGACTTCCAGTACAGAAAAGGGCTTGGCTACCAAAGGTGCTTGCCAAGCCATAATCTCACGCTTGACTCTTTATTCTGCACGTGATTTGTTTAATGGAAATACGATGTATGCCTCTGTTAAAAATCCTGATGGAACGAATCTGTTTCCGCAGAATTATGATGCGGCAAAGTGGAAAACGGCAGCAGATGCAGCATACAAGATCATTGATGGCAATCTTTACCAATTATATCACTCTGATGATGATGATCCGTATGATAATTATTATGGCATAACACAAGAAAAGTGGAACAGTGAGTTAATATGGACTACCGGTTCGAAAGGCCGTTTTATAATGTCGGCTCATACATGTCCTACTTCCGTTGCAGGTAGTTCTTCTTGGGGATTTGTCGGGGTTACTCAGCAACAAGTGGATGCCTATCCAATGGCAAAGACAGGTAGGTTTCCTATTACAGGTTATGAATCAGACGGTAGTCCTATAGTTGATCAGGAGTCTGGTTATCCTATGGACGAGATGGCTTATACTGATTTCGTCTATCCTGCATGGGGAGGAGCTGCTTCTTACAAACTGAATACTGTAAAGATGTGTACGGAAAGAGATCCGCGTTTTTATGTAACAGTTTTCTTTAGTGGGAGCAAATGGCATCATGGTAATGAAATGACACTTACTTCTTTTGCTCATGGGGCCAACGGTTATACTTCGGACGCTCGTCCTAAGTCTGGTTTTTTGGTGAATCGCTTTTATGACCATACGGCTAATTCGGCAAATGGACAATGGGGAGAAATTACTTTTCCGACTTTCCGGTTGGGAGAAATTTACCTGAATTTTATAGAGGCTGTGTTAGAATGTAAAATTAGAGGGGTGAATATCCCGGCTAATTATTATACCAAAGCAATGGAAGTGTGGCAAGAGCTGAGAGCAAGAGTTGCTCTGCCGTCTATTACTGAATCTTATCCTCATGCTGATGATAATGAATTACTTGATTTATGCCGTAAAGAACGTCGTGTAGAGCTGGCTTTCGAAAATCATCGTTTTTTTGATACTCGTACTTGGAAAATCGCTGAAGAATGTGACGGGGGTAAGATGTGGGGTATGAATGTGGAAACTACCGGAAGCGGTGATGTAACTCCTGATAGTTTTTGGGAAAGAACAGTGTTTGAAAAACGTGTATTCAAAAAACAACATTACTTGTATCCGTTTACTCAGACAGAAATCAGCTTGAACAAACAACTGACACAAAATTATGGGTGGTAATTTCGTAAATCAACAAAAAGAAAACTGTATGAAAAACAATATATTTAAAATCATCATCTTTTTTCTCGCATTAGTGTCATTAGGCGCTTGTGATGATGGATGTGAGGATTATTTGGATCAATATGAGTCTATTCTCTATTTTAAAAATAATGGAGAGCAGCATGTTACTATTTATGATACAAGCAATGAAGCCAGTTGTGAATTCACCGTTATTAGGGCCGGATATAATTCAAAGAAATATTCAACAGTTGATGTTTCTGTTTTAGATGCTGTTAATATACAAATTTATAATGCAGAAAATGAAACGGATTATAAATTGTTACCTGATAACTGTTTCAAGCTGGAAACACCAACATCGGCGTTTGAAGATACCGATAACCACAAAAAGGTAAAGGCGTTTTTCTATATTGATAAAATTAAAGAATTGGATAAGGCCAACTATATTTTGCCACTTGTCTTGAATAATTCTAGTGATGATATCAATATTGATAAAAGGCAAATATTTATTGTTCCGGATATTGTCACCCCTTATCTCTATTTTGAAAAATCAGGTTATCAGCCTTATAAAGCGGAAGAAGGTGGGGAAACAAGTTTCGATATTACTATACCTATAAGTATGCCGATGGAAAATAATTGGGATTTTGATTGCACTTTAAAGATTAATCCTGAATTGTTGACTGCTTATAATGAGACTAATCATGCAGATTTCGAATTACTACCGGATAATTGTTATACTTTAGCAGAAAAGGTTTCGTTCGTTTCCGGAAAAAGTACAAGTATCGCTACGGTTAAAATTAATATTCCGGATGATTTGAAATTTGGTAAATACATGTTACCGATAGAATTGTCCGAATGTAGTATGCCTACATTTGACATTAAAGAAGGGACAAATACTTATCTGGCTGGTATCGTATATCAGAAGCATATTGATATAACAGAATTAGAAGAGATCAAACTGACAGAAAGCATGATCTCCAGCAATGCGAGAACTGAAGATTTTGAATCATTGGATCCACGTACGCAACTTGTCAATATCATTGATGGAGATATCAATACCTCCTTCCATTCGTATTGGGCATTTCATGGTTATCCTAGTGATTTCTCGGAATTCCCATATATACAGGTTGAATTGCCTCATGTGTATAGTGGTTTTAAATTTAGCTATATCACTAGAACCGCCGCTAATGGTTCTAACAATGGTAATGCAAATCCGCAAGAGCTCAATATTTATACAAGTGAGAATGGAATAGACTTTACTTTATTGAAAACTTTAAGTGATGATCTGCCATTGTCAGAAATGGGAGCTACTTATGAATCGGAACTTATGGTGCCAATGTCTGGTTCGTTCAGATATCTGCGTATTGAATCGACTCATTCTAAAGAGTCAATACTGAATGCTATAGCTATTGCCGAGTTAAATTTATGGGTTGCGGAATAAATCCTGTCTCTTATACACAT